>Ga0209579_10000190_pt1 | contig 86890 bp, 85 predicted proteins | sample Coa_R1_2_FD_187152 | JGI IMG/M metagenome (GOLD analysis project Ga0209579, IMG submission 187152) | Surface soil microbial communities from Centralia Pennsylvania, which are recovering from an underground coalmine fire - Coalmine... | ecosystem: Environmental > Terrestrial > Soil >... | reverse complement strand
CAAGCAACCCCTCCTTGCCACCGGTGTGGCGGGCCATGCGCTTGTCGTGCAGCCGACGCCCCCGCCCCAACCCCCGTCGAAGCCGCGGCGCAACATTTTTTCATGGCTGTTTGGAGGAGGGAAACCTGCCCCCGCCCCCGCCCCCGCCCCCGCCCCCACGCCCACGCCCACGCCCGCGCCCGCGCCCGCGCCCGCGCCGCAGACGCAGACGCAGTCCCATTAAAAAAGTCAGGCGCTCAATTCGAGCATCCGCCGGATGGGCAGTTCCGCCCGCGCGCGGACGGCTTCCGGCAGGGTGATCTCCGGCCGGAGGTTCAGCAGGGCATCGTGCAGCTTCTCCAGGGTGTTCATCTTCATGAACCGGCAGTCCGCGCACGCGCAAGCCTCCGTCGGCCCGGGGATGAAGACCTTGTCCGGCATCTCCCGCCGCAGCCGGTGCAACATGCCCGATTCCGTGACGATGATGAACGCCTTCGCGTCCGATTCCCGGCAGTAGGAGATCATCCTTTCCGTGGAGCAGACTTCATCGGCCAGCAGGCGCACGGCGAAGGTGCATTCGGGATGCGCCACCACGGCGGCCTCCGGGTATTGCTCGCGGATGCGGTTGATGCTGTTCTGGGTGAACTCCACGTGGACGTAGCAGTTCCCTTTCCAAAGCTCCATCTCGCGCCCCGTCTTCTCCATGACCCACGACCCGAGATTCTGATCCGGGACGAAAAGAATGTTCCTGTCCGCCGGCGCCGCGCGAACGATCTTCACCGCGTTGCCGCTGGTGCAGATGACATCCGAGAGCGCCTTCACGCCCGCGCTGCAATTGATATAGGCGATGACGTAGTAATTCTTGTCCGCGTGCCGTTCCAAATACGCCGCGAGCTTGTCCGCCGGGCACGATTCCGAAAGCGAGCAGCCGGCATCGAGGTCGGGCAGCACCACCGTCTTGGAGGGGTTGATGATCTTTGCCGTCTCCGCCATGAAATGGACTCCGCAGAAGGCGATGACCTCCGCGTCCGTCTTGGCGGCCTGGAAGCTCAGCCCGAGCGAATCGCCCACAAAATCGGCCAATTCCTGGATTTCCCTGACCTGGTAATTATGGGCGAGGATGACGGCATTGCGTTCGCGCTTAAGCGAAAGGATTTCCTCGGCCAAATCAACGGATGGAGCGATCATGAGACATTATCGCCCGGGTCGGGAATCCGGTAAAGTTTCAAGTCCTCTTCGGTGATCTGGTGTGGAGGGGCCAGTTTGTAGTGCCTCTCATTTCGGAGCCGGACGCCGAGGTCGCCCGCCTCGAATTCAAACAACGCGATGAGGTTGCCGGGCATGAATTGCGCCCCGATGGAGCGGCAGATCCTATCTTTGAACGCCAAAAGCGATTTACGGGGCGGGAACCGGCTTCTTCCCGTCCTTGAAGGAATAGAGGACGAAAAGGCCCGCGGCGGTGCAGATGCAACTGTCGGCCACGTTGAATGCGGGCCAGGGCGGGATCGGCAGCGTGCCGAAACGGAAGAGCAGGAAGTCGATGACGTGTCCGTGCAGAATGCGGTCGGTGAGGTTGCCCAGGATGCCGGAGACCAGGAGCGCCAGCGCGACCCGGCCCAGCTTGTCCGGGAAGGCGCCCCGCGCGTATGCGATGAACAGCGCGGCCAGCGTGAGGAAGGAGACGATGATGAAGAAGCGGTTGCTGTTCGCGGAGGTGAAGATGCTGAAGGCGGCCCCCGTATTGGTGAAATAGACGAGATCGAACAGATTGGGCGCGATGGTGCGGCTCTCGTTCAGCGCGAAGTGATGGGAGATGAGCCACTTCGTTCCCTGGTCAAGCAGGTAGAGCGGCAGGGTCAGCAAGAGCCAGGGTTTCATCCGGGCAACGCACCGACGACTTCCGAACAACGGCTGCACAACTCGGGGTGGCGCGGATCCTCCCCGACTCCAGGACGATGGCGCCAGCAACGCTCGCACTTCCTGTGCTTGCTGGGAGTGAGGATGGCCTTCGTCTCCGGGCCGGGGCCGACGGTGAGTTCGCTGAGGATGAAGAACTCCTCCAGTTCGCCAAGGTCGCCGCCGAGGGATGCGAGAAGGGGGGCGTCCGCGATCTCAAGATGCACGGCGGCTTCCAGCGCGTTGCCGATGAGCTTTTCCTGCCGCGCCTTCTCGACCGCTTGCGCGATGACAGCGCGCAGGTTCAGGAGAGTCTCGACGCGCTCTTCGGCGGGGGCGTCGCCTGGTTCGGGGAGAAGCTCGAGATGCACGGACGCGGTGTGGCCCGCGGCGCCCCAGGCTTCCTCGGCGGTGAAGACGAGGATGGGGGCGAGCAACTTCGCGAGGGAGTCAAACACCCTGGCCATGGCGGCCTGGGTGGCGCGGCGGCGCGGGGAGGCGGGGGCGTCGCAATACATCCGGTCCTTGGTGATGTCGATATACAGGCTGCTGAGATCGACGGCGCAGAACTGGTTCAAGGCGTGGTAGACCTTGTGGAACTCGAATTCCTCATAGCCCGCGCGGCAGGCGGCGGTGACTTCGCGCAGCCGGCCAAGTATCCACCGGTCGATGAGGGTGGGCGAGGCGCCGGCCGCGGGATCGAAGTCGTAAAGATTGCCGAGCAGGATGCGCAGGGTGTTCCGGATGCGCCGGTACGTATCGGCCAGGCGCGTGAACATCTCTTCCGAGAACGGAACGTCGTCCGTGAAGTTGACGCTGCCGACCCACAGGCGGACGATATCCGCGCCGTGTTTGCCGACGAAGTGCGCGGCGTCCATCGGCTTCTGGTACGTGCTCGACTTGGAGATTTTCCTCCCGTCGAGATCGACGACGAAACCGTGCGTGATGCACGTCTTGTAAGGCGCGCGGCCATTCAATGCGACGGCGGTCGTGAGCGAGGAGTTGAACCAGCCGCGGTGTTGGTCGGTGGCTTCCAGATAGACATCCGCCGGTTCGCGCAAGGCGGGGTGTTTGGCGAGCACGGCGGCGTGGCTCACGCCGGAGTCGATCCAGACATCGAGGGTGTCGCCGCGGTGCGTCGTGCCTTCGGGCAACCCCAGCGCCTGGGCCAGGGCGGCGTCGTCCATCTCGAACCAGGCGTCCGTCCCGCGCTTTTCCACCAGTTCGGCGAACTCCCGTATCCAGTTGGCGTCGAGGATCGATTTGCCCTCCGGCGAATAGAAGACCGGCAGCGGCACGCCCCAGCTTCGCTGGCGGGAGATGACCCAGTCCGGACGCGATTCGATGGTCGAGTAGATGCGATTCCGTCCCCAGTGGGGGAACCACTTCACCTCGTCGATGGCGCGCAGCGCGGCGGGCCGCAGTTTGTCGATGTGGATGAAAAATTGATCCACCGCGCGGAATACGACCGGGGTCTTGGAACGCCAGCAATAGGGATAGGAGTGGGTATAAACTTGTTCGCCGAGCAGCGCCTCCTTTTGGCGGAGCAGTTCCACGACTTCGGCGTTGGCGTCGAAGACGTATTTGCCCGCCAGCGCCGGGACTCCGCATTCCTCGGTGAATCTGCCTGCGTCATCCACGGGGGAAAGGATCGGCAGGCCGTACTGCATGCCTGCGGTGTAGTCATCCGCCCCGTGGCCCGGGGCGATGTGGACTGCGCCCGTGCCGGTTTCCAGGGTGACGAAATCGCCGAGGATGAGTTTCGACTTTCTGTCGAGGAAGGGGTGTTGCGTCTCCGTCCCTTCGAGTTCGCGGCCCGTGAATGAAACCGGTTCGCCCACGGCCTCCCAAGCAAAGGAGGGGACGAGCGCTTCGGCAAGCAGCAGGTTTTCCACTCTCCCGGTCTCTGGCTGCCGGAAGGCCCGCGAGACGTATTTGTGCTTCGGATGCAGGGCGATGGCGACGTTCGCGGGGAGCGTCCACGGGGTGGTCGTCCAGATGGCGACGCTCGTCTTCCCGGCCAGCGGCCCCGAGACCACGGGGAATTTGACGAAGATCGCGGGGTCGCTCCGGTCCTGGTATTCCACCTCGGCTTCCGCCAGGGCCGTCCGCGCGCCGGTGCTCCAGAAGACGGGTTTCTTGCTTCTGTAAACAAGGTCGCGTTCGACGAAACCGGCGAAGCAGCGGACAATCTCCGCCTCATACGCGGGATCGAGCGTAAGATAGGGATGCCGCCAGTCGCCAAGGACGCCGAGGCGCTTGAACTGGCCCCGCTGGATGTCGATGTATTTGCGGGCGTAAGCCTCCGACTTCTTGCGCACCGCCACGGGCGAAAGCTGGCCCGCCTCCTTGACGACCCGGTATTCGATCGGCAGCCCGTGGCAATCCCACCCAGGCACGAAAGGCGCGCGAAACCCGGCCATCGTCCGCGACTTTACGATGATGTCCTTCAGAATCTTGTTCAGCGCCGTCCCCATGTGGACATCGCCGTTGGCGAAGGGCGGCCCGTCGTGCAGGACGAAGAGCGGAGCGCCCTCCCGCGCGGCCTGGATGCGCCCATAAAGGTCCTCGTTCTCCCAACGCGCCAGGATCTCCGGTTCCCTCGTGACGAGATTCGCCTTCATGGGAAAATCCGTCCTGGGAAGATTGAGGGTGTTTTTGTAATCGCTCATTGCCGATTTTCGGGGGGCAATCTGAAGCCGTGACCCAGCGAGGACAAGGTAAATTTAGCCGTTCTCCCTTTCGCGTTCAGTCGCGGTGAAGTTTGATTTTATGGGCCGACTTGCAGCCCCTCCGCCTCGGCCAGCCGGCGCTGGGCTGCGTCGAAGCTCAGAAAGCGTTTCGCCTTCAGGCGTAGGGAAGCGGCGATGTGCAGCAGGTCGAAGCTCCGATGTCCGCCTCGCCATGTCCGCATGCTGGAGAGCTTGCGCGCGAGAGCAATCACGCTCGCGAAATCGCAGGGGATGATTTCGAGCGCGCCGCTGTCAACGTCCGCGTCGAGACGCGCCAGAACTGTTTGCGCCATCTGCGCCGGGAATCCCTTGTGTTTATCCGCGGCGTTCATCCAGGCGGCGAGCCGCGCGGCGTTTTCAAACTCGTAGAGCAACAGCGTAGTGACCGGGAGCGGACCCTCAAGCGCCGCGAACGCGCTTGCGGCGGCGGAGGAGGATGGACGCGGCAGATAGAGGCTGAAGAGAAAACTTGTGTCAGGATAGACGCTCAACATGGCTGGCCCCGGCCTCTTGCATGATCTCGGCGTAGGCGTCCTCAGACAGAACGAAATCTCCGAAGTCCGCCCGCAGCCGCGCGAGAATATCGGGCTTGGGAGCGCGGCCTCCCGCCGCGGGGCTGGCTGGCAGGAGATGCGCGAAAAGACGGCCGCGCTTTGTCACCTCGACGGTTTCTCCCGCTTCAAGCCAGCGGGATACGCGCGCAAAGGAGTTTCGCAAGTCGCGGACGGTGGCCGTTTTCATTGTGATACGACTGTATCACGTTATAAACGCGTCCGCAAGAGGGGGGCTGCGCGTGATCGCCCAGTCTCTATCACCGTGAAGGCAGCGCGTCATCCAGCCATTCCAAAAGCCGGCCGATGGTTTCGTCCGTTTCGTCGCCCATGTTGGAGATGCGGAAGGTGTTCCCCTTCAGCTTGCCGTAGCCGCCGTCGATGATGCAGTTGTGCCTGCTCTTGAGCGCGGCGATCAGGGCGGCTACGTCGATCTTCCGGTTGTTGGCGACGCAGGTTAGGGTCTTCGAACGGAAGCCTTCGTCCGCGAAGAACTCGAAGCCGTTTTTCTGGACCCAGTCGTGCACCATGCCGTTCAAACGCGCGTGGCGCGCGTGGCGGGCTTCGATCCCTTCGGCGAAGATGTCGTCGAGCTTGGATTCCAGCGCGTGGATGTGTGCGATGGACGGCGTGCTGGGGGTCATGTCGCTCTCCTGGTTTTTCCTGAATTCCAGGAAGTCGAAGTAGTAGCCGCGATCTTTCGCCTTTTCGGCGCGCGCGAACGCTTTGTCCGAGGCGGAAAACAGGGCGAGCCCCGGCGGCAGGGCGAGGGCTTTCTGGCTGCCGGTGAGGAGGACGTCGATCCCCAGGTCGTCCATGGGGATCGGCACGGCCGAGAACGAGGAGACGCTGTCCACGATGAAGAGGACTTCCGGATATTTCGCGAGCACCTTCGCCAGGTGGACCAGCGGGTTCACCACGCCGGTCGAGGTTTCGTTGTGGATGAGGGTGACGGCGTCGAACCCGCCTTGCGCCAGGGCTTGATCCAGCGCTTCGGGGCGAATCGGTTTTCCCCATTCGACTTGCAGGGCTTCGGCCTTTTTGCCGCAGCGGCGGCTTACGTCGAGCCATTTGTCGGAGAAGGCGCCGCACATGCAGCAGAGGACGCGTTCGGGGACGAGGTTGCGGATGGCCGCTTCCATGACGCCCCAGGCGGAGGAGGTGGAAAGGAATACCGGCTGCTTCGTCTGGAAGAGTTGCTGCAAACGCGGGTGGATGGCGCGGTACAGCGCTTTGAAGTCGTTCCCGCGGTGCCCGATCATCGGGCGCGAGAAGGCGGCGAACGTTTTCGCGGAGACTTCGACCGGCCCCGGTATGAAGAGCTTGATGTGGCTCACGGCGTTTTCGCGGCGGCGGGAGGCGCGCCGAAGGAGGGCATCGGCAATTCCTTGTAACCGTCGGGGATGTTGAATTCCTTCGGGTCGACCGTGCCGGAGGTGACGGACACCAGGGTGGTCGTGGTCGTCCGCGCGCCGTTATCCATGCGGGTGCGGATCGGCATCCCGGTGAAATCCTCGGCGGCGGGGGCCATCCCCTTGGTGACGGAGGAGAGGCTTCCCTTCTGGAATTTCATCATCTCGGAGAGGACGCTTTTATAGTCGGGATAATTCGGGGCGACCCAGTAGCTCATCTTCATCGCGCCGATGCTCGTGGTGTATTCCTCCGTGTCGTAGCCGTTGATCTTTTCCTTTTTGCCCGTCGCGGTGAGTTTGGGAGGCGTGTCGCCGCCGGGAGTGGCCTTCCGCACCTGCTCGATGAGCGCTTTGGTCGCCGCGCCCGACATTTTCATATAGACCTTCTGGGCGTGCATGATGGTGATCATGTCGCCGGTGTCCTTGTCGGTTATCATGCTGACCGCGGGGGGGATGTCGATGCGGGACTTGTTGTCCTTCATTTTCATCGTCATCTCGCCGGCCTGGCCGACGCCTTCGATTTTCTCGACGATGATCGTGTCCGCGCGCAGCGCGCCGAGACAAAGAAAAGACGCCGCGAATGGGAGGAGGAGAAGTTTCATCCTCCTATCTACGGAGAAAGTCCGCGGTTTGACAAATGCAAAAGCGGGTTGCCTCCCCGCTCCAGGCGGCTGGCACAGCCGCCTCTACAACGACAATGACAATGACGCCGCTCAGAGCAAATCAGGGCGATCAGGGCAGCAGGACGAAAACGACGGCGGAACAGAGAGCGGTTATCAACCAGATGAGTTGTTGCGGCGAAGACGCTTTCTTGAAAGAACGGATTCCAATCGCGTGGCAGCCGAGCGACAGGACGGCAAATCCCCCCAGGTGGAAGTTCCGCGGCATGAACGGAGCCGCCGCCGCGCAGAGAGAAAACATCGCGGGGCCGACTACGACTAGAAATCGGCTTATCCTCCACCGCAGAGGCTGGCGGGTCGCATTCATAAGTAGGGAAATTCCCGTCGTTACAATCGGGTTGCGTTATACCTGCGTCAGTGCCGCAATGCGAGCTATTTTATTTATTTGTGGAGGGCGAGATAGCCCGAGAGCGCAAGGAGCAGAAGGGAAAGCGCGACGGATATCCACTTGACGAACAAGCCCCACTTCGTCCTCCGGCTGGCTCTGATGAGTATCCTCTTTCTCCGGGCCGACGCGGGTTGGCGCGTCGGAAGCGCGGTTGTCGACATCGGTTTGGCGGCGATCATATGCCGCCTACAATTGGATGCGCCCTGTGGCGATCAGGCGGCAAGCTCGTTACGTTCGCGTGAAAACAGCGCGCGCGCGCCGACATCACCCGATCCCGCCTGCGGGAAGGGGATTCGCGGGGCGGAAGAGAAAAAGAAATTTTTCCTCTTGCATGTCGGGGCGGGTTTTCAAAAAAATGGGCGTGCCAGTGCGAAGCATTCTATTGACACCCTTTTTGTTTTCGGGGACACCTTTGTTCCCGCGTCGCCCAGAGTGTGGCCCGGCTTGCGGTTGAACCGATTTCTCAATGGCCAATTTTTTCCCCCGCTGGAGCAATTTTCTCCCGATCAAGCTGTTCATCTGCGCGTGCGTCCTGGGCGGGGTGTTGACGGGGCTGGTCTGGTATTACTTCACCCCGAAATACACGCGCGTGGGGTATCGGCCGATTCAGCCGGTGCCGTTTCCGCATAGCCTGCACGTGACCCAGCTCGGGATGGATTGCCGGTATTGCCACAGCTTCGTGGAGGTGGCCGCGCACTCGAACGTCCCCAACACGCAGACGTGCATGAACTGCCATTCGCAGGTGCAGAAGGACAACCCGAAGCTCCTTCCCGTGCGGCAGAGCTGGACTTCGGGCCAGCCGGTCGAGTGGGTGCAAATCCACAAAACGCCGGACTACGCGTATTTCAACCACTCGGTGCACGTGAACCGCGGCATCAGTTGCTATAGCTGCCACGGGCAGATCAATCACATGGACGTAGTCGGCGAGAAACAGCCTTTGAGCATGAGTTGGTGCCTGAGCTGCCATCGCGAGCCGGAGGCGCATTTGCGGCCGGAGGCGCAGGTTTTCAATCTTGATTGGACGCCGCCCGCCGGTCAAAACCAGAAGGACATCGGGCTTGCCCTCAAGAAGCAGTGGAATGTTAATCCGCCCGAGAACTGCGCAGGCTGTCATCGATGAAAACGATTTTCCATCATCCTCCCGAGCCCGAGGGCGGCAAGAAATACTGGCGCAGCCTGGATGAACTGGCAGGGACGCCGGAGTTCCGCACGCTGCTCGAGCGCGAGTTCCCGCAAGGCGCCGCCGAGTTCAATGACGACGGCCTCTCCCGCCGCAACTTCCTGAAGCTGATGGGCGCCTCCACGGCGCTGGCCGGCCTGGGCTTGAGCGGATGCCATCGCCCCGAGATGCATCTGGTGCCCTTCACCAAGAGCGCGGAGTGGGCGATTCCCGGCAAGCCGCTTTTTTATGCGACGTCGATGCCGGGCCGCCGCGGCGCGCTGCCGCTCATCGTCACGACGCACGACGGACGCCCGACCAAGGTTGACGGCAACCCGATGCACCCCGTGACGCAAGGCGCCAGCGACGTTTTCGCGCAGGCTTCCATCCTGAATCTTTACGATCCCGACCGCTCCCGCGCCTTCCTGAATTCCGGCCAGGTTTCGGATTCGGATCATTTCTCTGCGTCGCTGGACAAGATCGCCGCCAACCTTGCCGCCAACGGCGGCGCGGGGCTGGCCTTCCTCGTCGAGCATGATAACTCGCCCACCCGCGAACGTCTCCGCGGCGAAGTGCTGAAGAAATTCCCGAACGCCGCGTGGTGCGTCTATGATCCCCTGGTCAATGACGAATTGGCGCGCGTTCTCGAAGCGGGCGGCGCGCGGAACGCTCCGCGCATCGAGAAGGCGGATGTCATCCTGGCGCTTGATTGCGATTTCCTCGGCTGTGACGAGGGGGATGTCGAGACGAGCCGCGCCTTCGCCGTCCGGCGTTCTCCCGAGCAGAAGACCGTGAACCGCCTCTACGTGGTGGAGAACCGCTACACGCTCACGGGCGGCGTCGCGGATCACCGGCTGCGCTGCCCCGCGAGCCAGATCGGGGCGTTCGCGCTCGCCCTGGCGCGGGAGATCGGGAGGCTTACGGGCAACGGAGGGCTGGACCCGTTTGGCGGCGCCCGGGAGCCTTCCGTCAACACGAATTTCGTCGCGGGCTGGGTGGAGAAAACCGCCCAGGACCTCGTGGCCCACAAAGGGCGCGGCCTCGTCATGGCGGGCTCGCGCCAGCCGGCGGCGGTGCATCTGCTGGTGCAGTCCATCAACGCCGCGCTCGGCAATGAGGCGGTTGCGGCGATGCCGGTCGCCACGAAACCGGGGATAACCATCGGCGAACTCGCCCGGAACATCACCGACAAAAAGGTCAACACGCTTTTCATCCTCGGCGGCAACCCTGTTTACAACGCCCCCGCCGATCTTGAATGGGCCGCGCTCCAGAAGTCGCTCCCGGTGGTGATCCGCGTCGGCATGTATGAAGACGAGACCTCCGCGGGCTGCAACTGGCACGTGCCAGCGGCCCATTACCTTGAAGCCTGGCACGATGGCCTCGCCTCGGACGGGAGCTATCTTTCCGGCCAGCCGATGATCCTGCCGCTCTTTGGCGGATGGTCGGACAGCGACATCCTCGCCCGGCTCGCCGGGTTGCCGAAACCGGCGGGGCCTGAACTCATCCAGGAGACCTTCCGCGCCCGCGCCCGTGCGACGGGCGGCGATTTCGCGGCGGCCTGGAACAAATTCCTGCACGACGGCTTCCTCGAAAACTCCGCCCCCGCGCCGAAACCGGCCGCTGGAGTCGCCGATGGCGGCGCGTACATCCGCGATAACGCCAACCTCCCCACGCTTTCCGGCGAGGACGCCTTCGAAGTCGTCTTCATCTCCAGCGCAAGCGTGGACGACGGGCGTTACGCGAACAACAGCTGGCTCCAGGAGTTGCCCGATCCCGTCACGAAACTGACCTGGGATAACGCGGCCCTCATCAGCCCCGCCACGGCGCGGAAACTCGGCATCGAGTCGAAGTCCTTCGGCCAGAAAGATTTCCCCGTCGTCGAAGTCTCGGTCGGGAATTCCAAGATCGAGATCGCCGCCCTCATCGCGCCGGGCCACGCGGATCATTCCATCAGCATTCCGCTCGGGTACGGGAGAAAAGTCACCGGCTGGGTCGGAGCCGGCGCGGGCGTTGACGCGTATCCCTTGCGAACCAGCGCCACCCCGTATTTCGCGGTCGGCGCGAAAGTGCGGGTCACGGGCGGCAGCTATCCGCTCGCCCTCACGCAGGATCACCACACCATGGAAGGCCGCGCGCTCGTCCGCGAGGGCACGATCAGTCATTACCGGGAGAAGCCCGACTTCGCCAAGACCATGTGGATGGACGCGGAGAACGCCGTGAGGAACCCGAGCCTTTACAGCCATCCGCCGATGAACGGCCTGAACCAGTGGGGGATGGTCATCGATCTCAACAAATGCACGGGCTGCAACGCGTGCGTCGTCGCCTGCCAGGCGGAAAATAACATCCCCATCGTCGGCAAGGAGCAGGTCATCAACGGACGCGAGATGCATTGGATCCGCAACGACCGCTATTTCGCGAGCTGGGACAGCTTGGACGACGATCCCGAGATGGTCATGGAGCCGATGCTCTGCCAGCACTGCGAGAACGCCCCTTGCGAGACTGTCTGCCCCGTCAACGCCACCGTCCACAGCGACGAAGGCCTCAACGTCATGGCATACAACCGGTGCATCGGCACCCGGTACTGCTCGAACAACTGCCCCTTCAAAGTCCGCAGGTTCAATTTCTTCGATTACCAGCAGCGCCCGGTCGCCGCGCAGGATGTCCCCTTCTTCGGCAAAGTCAGCGGCCTCAAGCTTGGCCCGCTCACGGAAAAAGGCTCGCCGGACACGCTCAAGATGCAGAAGAACCCGAATGTCACCGTCCGGATGCGCGGCATCATGGAGAAGTGCACCTTCTGCGTCCAGCGGATCGAGGAGGCGAAGATCGCCCAGCGGGTCAAGGCGCGGGATTCCGACAAAGTGCGCGTCCCCGCGGACGTCTTCCAGGTCGCCTGCCAGCAGGCGTGCCCGGCGGAGGCCATCGTCTTCGGCGACATCCTGCCGGATTCCGGCAGCAAGGTCTCGCGCCTCAGGCAGGACCCGCGCGGCTACACCCTTCTGGATTATCTCAACGTCAACTCGCGCATCACCTACCTCGCGAAGATCAGGAACCCGAACATGGAGATGCCGGGCGCGGACAAGGTGGCGACGTTCGACGCCGCGCAGGAGGAAAAACCCAAAGGATAATATGTCCGCCGCCACTATAGAACCGCCGCCCGGGCCGAATGTAGAGCGCGTCCCGCTCATCCTGAACGAGAGAAGGCTGAGCTGGGTCACCGACCGCATTTCCGGCATCGTCGAGGACCGGACGCCCTTCTGGTGGTGGGTGGCGTTTCTCGTCACTTCGCCCATCGCGCTCATCGGCCTCTTCTGCATCGGCTACCAGATTTCCACCGGCGTCGGCGTCTGGGGAGAGAACATCCCCGTCGGCTGGGCGTGGGACATCACGAATTTCGTCTTCTGGATCGGCATCGGCCACGCCGGGACGCTCATCTCCGCCATTCTTTTCCTGACCCGGCAGCGGTGGCGCACCTCCATCAACCGCGCGTCGGAGGCGATGACCCTCTTCGCCGTCATCTGCGCGGGCATCTTCCCCGGCATCCACGTCGGGCGCTTCTGGATGGCCTGGTTCCTCGCCCCCGTGCCGAATCAATACGGCATCTGGCCGAACTTCCGCAGCCCGCTTTTGTGGGACGTGTTCGCGGTCTCGACCTACTTCACCGTCTCGGTGCTTTTCTGGTACACGGGCCTGGTGCCCGACCTGGCCACCCTTCGCGACCGGGCGACCTCGCGGGTCAGGAAGTTTTTCTACGGCCTCTTCGCGCTCGGCTGGCGCGGCTCGAACCGCCAATGGCGGCATTACGAGATGGCTTACCTGCTCCTGGCCGGGCTTTCGACCCCGCTCGTCCTCTCGGTGCACAGCGTCGTCTCCTTCGACTTCGCCACCTCCGTCGTCCCCGGCTGGCATACGACGATCTTCCCGCCCTACTTCGTCGCGGGCGCCATTTTCGGCGGGTTCGCCATGGTGCTCACCATCCTCCTGCCGGCGCGCGCCATTTATAAGCTGCATGACGTCATCACCCCGCAGCACGTCGACAAGATGTGCAAGATCATCCTGCTTACGGGGTCGATCGTCGGCTACGCCTACAGCATGGAGTTTTTCATCGCCTGGTACGGCGGCAACGCTTTCGAGAAAGCGGCGTTCCTCAACCGCGCCTTCGGCCCCTACAAACTCTATTACTGGACGATGATCTCCTGCAACGTCCTCTCCCCGCAGATATTCTGGTTCAAATACTGCCGGCACAACGTCTTCATCGTTTATTTCGTCTGCATGTGCGTCAACGCCGGCATGTGGTTCGAGCGCTTCGTCATCATCGTCACCTCGCTCGCCCAGGATTTTCTCCCCTCCGCGTGGCACGTTTATCATCCGACCTGGGTCGAGATCTGGACGTTCGTCGGCACGTTCGGCATCTTCCTTTCGCTCTTCCTCATCTTCATGCGGTATCTCCCGATGATCGCCATGTCGGAGGTCAAGATCGTCTCCCCCTTCGCGGACCCCCATCACCACCCGCCCGGTGCGCAAGAGGAAACCCACCACTAAAAGAACGATGCCCGAGTATCGCAAAATACATGGTTTAGGCGCGGAGTTCCCGACGGCGGCGGCCCTCTTCCACGCCGCGGAGAAGACGCGCGACAAAGGGTTCAAGCGCTGGGATGTCCATTCGCCCTTCCCGATCCACGGCATGGACCAGGCGATGGGCCTTGGAAAATCGTGGCTCAGCGCGGTGGTGTTGCTGGGCGGCCTCACGGGCCTCTTCACCGCCGTGGTGCTGGAAGGGTATCCTTCGCTCATCGAATACCCCGTCGTCGTCCACGGCAAACCGGTCACATGGGCCACCGTCCCCGCGTTCTTCCCCATCTTCTTCGAACTGACGATCCTCTTTTCCGCGTTCTCGGCCGTCGGCGCGCTTCTTGTATTCAACCAGTTGCCGAAATGGTATCACCCGCTCTTCAACTGGGAGCGCTTCACCCGCGTCACCGACGACGGCTTTTTCCTGGTGATCGAGGCGCGGGACCCGAAGTTTTCGGAAGCCTCGACCCGGCAATTCCTCGAGGAGATCGGCGGGATGCACGTCACCCTGGTTCACGACTGACATGCTGAAATACTTTTTCATATCGACCCTGCTGGCGATCATCGGGATTTTCGCGGTCGCCGGCTGGCAGGGAAAGACGTTCACGCAACCCCCGCTGGAAATTTTCCCCGACATGGTGCGCCAGCCGAAATACCAGCCGCAGCACACGAGCGACTTCTTCGCCGACAGCCGCGCGGCGCGCCAGCCCGTCGCCGGGACGGTGCCGGTCGGTTACAACGTGAAGGGCTACTATTACTACAACGGCGCGAGCAACAGCCAGGACGTGGACCGCTCCAACGGCTTCTCGGGCGCGACCGACTACTACAGCACCGGGCGCTTCGGCGACGCGTACGGAGACGGCGTGCCCGTGCCGGTGGACGCCGCGCTGCTCGAACGCGGGCGGCAGCGGTTCGACATCAACTGCGCCGTCTGCCACGGCAGGACGGGCGCCGCCAACGGCATCGTGACGCAATACAACCTCGTGGGCGTCGCCAGCTTCCAGGATGACCGGCTCCGCCAGATGCCCGACGGCCAGATTTTCAACACCATCACGCTCGGCAAGAACAAAATGGGCGCTTATGGCGCGAACATCGCGGTCGAGGACCGCTGGGCGATCATCGCGTACATCCGGGCGCTCGAGCGCAGCCAGCACGCGACGCTCGGCGACGTGCCGAAAGGCCTGGAATTGGAGGTAAAAAAATGAGCGCCCCCGTTCCAAACATGCAACCCGAGGTTTTTGATTCGAAGCACGCCGGGATTCCGTACCTCATCCTTGCCGCGACGGGCGTGGCGGGCATCGTCGGCTGCGTCATCGGCGCGATGATGGACGGGCGGCAGCTCGCCTTCTCGTGGCTCTTCGCCTTCATCTACTTCTTCACCCTGTGCGCGGGGTGCCTCTTCTGGATTCTCGTTCACCACGCCACCGACGCCGCCTGGTCCGTGCTCGTCCGGCGCGTGCTGGAGAACGTGGCGTCGCTCATCCCCGTCTGTTTCCTCGGCATCATACCCGTCCTGATTTATGCGCCGTTCCTCTTCCATTGGTGGAATCTCGCCCCCGGCGAAGACCCGCTCCTGGACGCCAAGCGCGGCTACCTCAACCACACCTTCTTCATCGTCCGCACCCTTCTCTATTTCTTCATCCTCAGCGGCGTGGCGCTGGTGTTGAAGAGGCTCTCCACCCGCCAGGACGGCGACGGCAACACATGGAACTCCGTTTACATGCGGAAGATCGCAGTCGCAGGCATCCCGCTCTTCGCGCTGTCGCTCACGTTCGGGGCGTTCGACTGGCTCATGGGGCTGGATTACCACTGGTTCTCCACCATGTGGGGCGTCTACATCTTCGCCGGCGCGGCGGGCAGTTCCATGTCGCTCCTCGTCCTGCTCGTAACGGGGCTGCGAAGGAAGGGCTACCTCAGTTGCGTGACGATGGAGCACTACCACATCATGGGCAAGCTGATGCTCGCCTTCTGCGTATTCTGGGCTTACATCGGCTTCAGCCAGTACATGCTCATCTGGTACGCGGACATGCCGGAAGAGACCTCCTACTTTCTCCGCCGGAACGTCGCCTCGTGGAATGCGCTGAGCATCTTCCTCGTCTGCGGCAGGTTCTTTATTCCGTTCCCGTTACTGCTGCTCCAGGGCCTGAAAAAGAACCCGAAGCACCTCTGCATGGTCGCCGGGTGGATCGTATTCATGCAGGCGGTCGATATGTACATCATCGTCATGCCGATGCTCCACCAGCGCGGGTTCCGGCCTCATATCCTCGACCTTTGCACGCTGGCGGCCATCGGCTCCGTGCTCGGCCTCCTTTTCCTCAAGGGCCTCGGCAAATACAACCTCATCCCTTTGCGCGACCCGCGCTTGAAGGAATCGCTCGAACTGACCAACTGATATATATGGCGCTCGTTCCGATCCATAGGCGGGTAACGCACTTCTGGCGGGCCTTTTTTGGCGGCGCCTTCCTTTTCTGCGCGTTCGCGGCGCTGGTCATCATCGTCTACAAGGCGAGCATCCCGGAGAAGGATGCCGAGCAAATCCGCGCGGACGCGCGAGTGCAGAAACTGGCGGCATTGCGCGCGGAGGACGACGCCAAGCTGAATAGTTACCGCTGGATCAACAAAGACAAGGGGACCGTGCAAATCCCCATCGAACGCGCGATGGAACTCGTCCTGGCCGACCTGAAGGGCAAGGCGCCGCACGCCTCGGGCGTGAAGGTGGAAAATCCGTATCCCGCCGGTTTGCAGGACCTCGCGGCCCCGGCGCCCGCGCCGTCCGCCGCGGCTCCCGCGGCCAAACCCGGCGCAAAACCCGGCGCAAAACCCGGCGCAAAACCCGGCGCAAAACCCGGCGCAAAACCCGTTGCCACACCCGTTGCCACACCCGTTGCCACACCCGCAGCCACACCCGCTGCCGCAACGCCCGCGCCCATGCCTGCCGCGACCCCCAGGCCGCGGCCGCTGCCGACGCCCGTTCCGCCTCCCGTCGTCATCGCGACTCCCATGCCCATGGCGAAGCCCGCGCCCAGCCGCGCGCCGCTCTGGAATTGGCAATCCCCACCCGCTTCAAAACAATGAGCGTCACCGTGACTCCCACAAAGCCCGTCCTTCCCCAGCCCGGCTCCGCTCCGATCTCGGTGGCCGAGCTCGACCAGGTGGATCGCGCGTTGATCGACGCCTCCGCCAGCGGCCCCGTCCTTTTCTTTTACACGACCGCCATCACGTGGCTTTTGGCGGCCACCGTCTTCGGGTTCATCTCCTCGATGAAGATGCACAGCCCCGAGTTTCTGGGCGGATGGAGCTTCCTGACGTATGGCCGCATCTGGCCCGCGTATATCGACACCCTCACGTACGGCTGGGCCTGCCCCGCGGGCATGGGGACGTTGATCTGGCTCATGGTGCGCCTCTGCCGCGTCTCTCTTCGCAAGCCCGCGCTGCTCGTCTTCGGCGGCATCTTTTGGAATATCGGCGTCACGGTGGGTGTGGTGAACATCCTTCTCGGCGTCAACAGCGGGCACGCGCTCCTGGAGTTCCCTTCCTCTGCGAGCGCCATTCTGTTCATCGCCTATTCGCTCATCGCCATCTGGGGCGTCGCGGTCTTTGAAAACCGCAGGCCCGGGCCGGTCTACGTTTCCCTCTGGTATCTCGTCGGCGCGCTCTTCTGGTTCCCCTGGCTTTACGGCGCGGCGAATCTCATGCTCACCGTCCTCCACGTGCGCGGGGTCATGCAGTCCATCGTCGTGGCGTGGTTCGGCGCGAACTTCATCGGCCTCTGGATGGGAGCCATCGGCCTGGCCTCGGTCTATTACTTCATCCCGAAGGTCACGGGCCGCCCGGTCGCTTCCTATTACCTGGCGAGCATCGGGTTCTGGTCCTTCGCGCTCTTCTATCCGTGGCTCGGCGGCGCGCATCTCGCGGGCAGCCCCGTGCCAGTCTGGATGCCGACGATGGGCATCGCCGCTTCCATCATGTCGGTCGTGACGCTCGCGACGGTCTTCGTCAATTTCGCGATGACGATGCGCGGCTCCTATAACATGATCTACCACAGCCCGACGATCCGCTTCACCTTTTACGGCGCGGTCGCCTTCATCGTCACGGGGCTGGTCAATATGATCGGTTCGTTCCGCTCCGTCGACCGGCTGACGCACTTCACGGAGTTCGGGGCGGGGGAATTGCACCTGGGCGTGTACGCGTTCTTTTCCATGGCGATGTTTGGCGCGATCTATTACATCGCGCCGCGCCTGGTCGGCTGCGAATGGCTCTCGGCCACGATGATCCGGCTGCACTTCTGGGCTTCGGCCTACGGCATCGGGCTGCTGATCTGCATGATGCTTTTCGGCGGGCTGGCGCACGGCTCGGCCATGGATAACACGGGGCAGCCGTTCGAGTCCGTCATCGAGATGGGCCAGCCGTACATGCGCGGCCAGACGGTCGCCTGGATCGTGCTCATCATAGGGCACGCCTTTTTCACCATCAATTTCCTGTTGATGATCCTGCGTTTCGGCAAGCCGGCGGGGCAGCCCACCCTGTTCGCGCCGATGGAAGGGGAGCCGCATTGAAGACATTTCCCGCGATATTCACCGGCATCTTCGCGACGTTCGCCCTTGGGTGGGCGGGCGCGGTCATGATTCCCCAATTCCAGCTTGGCGGTCTCCAGCCGCAGGTGGATGAAGAAATGGGGGACATCTACCCCATCAACGTGGGCGGCGTCACCGACCAGGGGCGGCGGGTGTACGCCAGCGAGGGGTGTTTCTACTGCCACAGCCAGCAGGTGCGCGGCAAGTTCGACGGCTCGGACATCGAGCGCGGCTGGGGCGGGCGCCGCACCGTGGCGCGCGACTACATCTATGACGACCCGATCTTCCTCGGCTCGATGCGCAAGGGGCCCGACCTGGCGAACGCCGGCGCGCGCACCACGAAACCGGAGTCTTTCTACCGGGAGCTTTACGATCCTCGCGGCGCCGTGCCGGGATCGACCATGCCGTCGTACCGGTATCTTTTCACCAAGCGCAAGATTTCCGGGCAGCGCTCCGTGGACGCGCTGGACCTGGCGGGACCGGACGCGCCGGAACCCGGTTACGAGATCGTGCCCACGGGCGAGGCGAAGGCGCTGGTCGGCTACCTTCTTTCCCTGGATCGCAACCACGCCCTGAAAGAAGTCCCGCAGGAGGCGAAGAAGAAATGAGCGCCCCGCGCGAACCCCGGCAAGTCCCCTCCCCGTTGACGGATGAGATCGACTACGTGGAGACCCACGACGTGGCGCAAGTCCACGCCGCGATCCGGCGCGAGAAGAGCGACCCCGGCGAGGCCACCACGCCCGCGCCCGTATGGCTGATGAGCGTCTGTTTCCTGGCGATGGCCTGCGCGGGTTTCTACCTGGGCATGTATAACGGCGGGTTCGACGCCAATGTCTTCGACTGGTACACGCGCCCGCTTCCGGGCGGTTCGGGGTCGCAGGTGAGCCAGAACACGGCTGTCGAACTGACGCCCGTGATGATCGGCCAGAATGTCTTCAAACTGAATTGCCAGACATGCCACCAGGATTCGGGCCTCGGCATCGCCGGGCAGTATCCGCCGCTGGCGAAGTCCGAGTACGTCAACGGCGGGTCGGAACGCCTGGGGATGATCCTCCTGAAGGGCGTGCAAGGCCCCATAAAGGTGGAGGGCGCGACCTTCGGCGCGGCGGTCATGCCCGCGTGGGATAAATTGAGCGACCAGAAGATCGCCTGCGTGCTCACCTACGTCCGGCAGGCGTGGGGGAACACGGGCGGCGAGATAACGCCCGAGCAGATCGCCGCCGCGCGCAAGCAATTCGCCGCGAAGACCGATTCGTGGTCGGAGGCCGACCTGCTCAAAGTCCCGGCGGACGCGGCGCTTCCCGGCGGGAAGGCGGAGCCGAAGAAGTAAGCCATGAGCTTGCGCCTGTCCGCACCGGTCCTGCTCCTGGCCACGAGCGCCTTCGCGGCCGTCCACGGCAAAGTGACCTTGGCCGGAGCGCCGAAGAATCCTGATGTCGCGATCCGCGTCGGGGTTTCGGACCCCGCGTGCACGCGCATGGGCAAGGTCATGACCGAGAACTGGAAGATCGGCGAGGGGAACGGTCTTGCCGACGCCGTCGTCTGGGTTCTGGATGCGCCGCCGGCCCGGCCCGTGGGGACGGAGACAATCGTCCAGAAAGGATGCCGGTACGTTCCGCACGTCCTCTGCATCGCCAAGGGGGCGACCGTCACCTTCAGGAACGACGACCCCACGCTCCACAACATCCACGCCAGCGAGTACCGCGGCAAAGCCGAGAACGCGGTGGAACTCTTCAACGCGGGGCAGACGGAAGGCATGGCCACGAACGAGGTCTTCAACCACGCGGGCATTTTTAAAATCCGGTGCGATGTCCACCCGTGGATGGAAGGGTGGATCCTCGTGACGGACGGCTGCTGTTTCGCGGTGACGGGCGCGGACGGCTCCTTCCAGCTTCCCGCGCTGCCGGATGGAAATTACACCGCGCAGGCGTGGCACAGCGGATTTGAAAAGCCGCTCACGCACAAATTCACCGTAAAGGGCGGGAACGCGATCCTCGACCTGGAATTCAACGCGGCGCAGGCCGATTGAAGCATTGTCAATGACCCCGGTTCGGGTTACGCTTTTCGTCTCTCGCTAAAAAAGGCAAAATCGACATGGAAATCTCGGCATCCCCGGCGCACGTCCACCACGGAGAAGAACACGCGCATGAGCACCACGACCCGGGCTTTCTGGGGAAGTACGTCTTCTCGACCGACCACAAGGTCATCGGCGTTCAATACGGGGTGACCGGCCTTATTTTCCTGTTCTTCGGCTTCTGCCTCATGCTCCTCATGCGCTGGCAGCTTGCTTACCACGGCCAGCCGCTGCCGGTTCTCGGCCCGGTGCTCGCGAAGATTTTCCCGAAGGAGATGCCCGGCGGCGTCATGACGCCCGAGTTTTATAATTCGCTCGGCGCCATGCACGGCACCATCATGGTGTTTCTCGGCATCGTCCCCATTGCGTTCGCGGCGTTCGGGAACTTCGTCGTCCCGCTTCAGATCGGCGCGCCGGACATGACCTTCCCGCGCATCAACATGGCGAGCTACCAGGCTTTCTTCATCGGCGGCGTCATCATGCTCGTCAGCTTCTTCTGCCCCGGCGGCGCGGCCAAGGGAGGCTGGACTTCGTACGCCCCGTTGGCGGATATAACGGACCGAGCGCCCAATATGTTCTTCACCGGGCAGACCATGTGGCTTATCGGCATGGTGTTTCTCATCACCTCCTCGCTCCTGGGGTCGGTCAATTTCATCACCACCATCATCCAGCTCCGCGCGCCGGGCATGACGTGGATGCGCCTTCCGTTTTTCTGCTGGGCGCAGTTGATCACGGCGTTTTTGCTCCTCCTCGCGTTCCCGCCGCTGGAGGCCGCTTCCGTCATGCAACTCATGGACCGGGTCGCGGGGACGAGCTTCTTCCTGCCGACGGGCCTGGTGGTGAACGGCGAGATCGTCAATATCAGCGGCGGCGGCAGTCCGCTTCTCTGGCAGCATCTCTTCTGGTTCCTCGGGCATCCCGAAGTGTACGTCCTCATCCTGCCGGCCATGGGCATCGTGGCCGAAGTGGTCGCGAACAACACCCGCAAACCGCTCTGGGGTTACAAGGCCGCCGTCTTCTCCGCGCTGACGCTCGGGTTCCTCTCCTTCATCGTCTGGGCGCACCACATGTATCTCACGGGCATGGGCGCGCGGGTCAGCTCGTTCTTCCAGACGACGACGATCCTGATTTCCATCCCCTCGGTCATCATCCTCACCGCGCTCCTCCTCTCGCTTTGGGGCGGGTCGATCCGGTTCACCGTGCCGATGCTCTTCGCCACCGCGTTCATGCCGATGTTCGGCATCGGCGGGTTGACGGGCATCCCGCTGGCGTTCAACGCCGTCGTCCTCTATCTGCACGACACCTACTACGTCATCGCGCATTTCCATTACATCGTCGCTCCGGGGACGATCTTCGCGCTGTTCGCGGGCGTCTACTACTGGTTCCCGAAGGCGACCGGGCGGATGATGAACGAATTCCTGGGCAAGCTGCATTTCTGGCCTTCGCTCCTCTTCATCAACGGCATCTTCATGCCGATGTTCCTCCAGGGCATGGCGGGCGTGCATCGCCGTTGGTACGACGGGGGCGCCTCCTATGACCTGGCGAAGCCGGTGTTGCATTGGAACGCATTCATGTCGTGGTCGGCCTGGCTCCTGTGCGTGTCGCAATTCCCGTTCATCCTCAATTTTTTCTGGAGCATCTGGTTCGGAAAGAAGGTCGATCACAACCCCTGGCACGCCACCACCCTGGAGTGGGAAGCGCCGTCGCCCCCGCCCCACGGGAATTTCCTGAAGCCGCCGGTCGTTCATCGCGGCCCTTATGAATACAGCGTGCCCGGCTCGGAGGACGATTTCATCCCGCAAGGCAAGGCCTGATAGAAGCACCCTCATGGAAATCCCCTATACCGTCACCGCCCGCCCCGACACCGGCCTTTGGAACGCGAAGATCGGCATCTGGCTCTTTCTCGCTTCCGAAATCATGCTCTTCGGCGGCCTCTTCTCGGCTTACGTTTTCCTGAGGATCGGCGCGGACGCCGCGAACCCGTGGCCGCACGGGTTGCTGAACGTCCCGGTCGGCACGTTCAACACCTTCGTGCTCATCAGTTCGAGCATGACGATGGTCATGGCCTGGGCGTCGCTGAAAATGCGGAAGTTCGCCCAATACAGGATTTACATGGGCCTGACGATCCTCTGCGCGCTCGCGTTCCTGTGCGTGAAGGCCTACGAATACAACGACAAGTTTCATCACTACGGCGTCTGGCTCAAGAACGGCGAGTTCATTACCGGCCACCTGGAGGAGAACACTCCCGAGTCGCTCACGATCCTACCGGACATCCACCACGAAGGGCGGCATTTCTGGCCGGAGACCGAACACGGCGCGCCGCGCGAAATAAAGAAGGCGGATATACGGCGATGGTCGAATTTCACTCCCAAGTTCAGCCCGTTTTTCGCGATCTATTTCACGCTGACGGGGCTGCACGGGTTGCACGTCTTCGGCGGCATGGTGGTGAACATCTACTTCTGGCTGCCGGGGTCCAAATTATACCGGACGAACCCCGAGCACCTGGCGAACCGGGTGGAGGTGTCGGGGCTGTTCTGGCACTTCGTCGACCTCGTTTGGATTTTCCTCTTTCCGGTCTTATATCTCCTTTAACCATGAATAACGAACACTCCGCGGACGATCATCCGCACCACGACATCTCGAAGCACGTCCGCCGTTACATGGGCGTATTCCTCGCCCTCCTCCTCGGGACGGTCGTGACGGTCGCGGCGTCGTACATCCCCTTCAAGAGCAACGAGGTCAACATCGCCGTCGCGCTCGCCATCGCCACCGTCAAGGCGACCCTCGTCGCGGCGATCTTCATGCATCTCTCCGCGGAGCGATGGACGATCTATCGGTTTCTGATCATCACGGTGGTCTTCGCGATAGGGCTGTTTTCGCTCACGGCGCTGGCGTTCAGCGATCACATTCACCGGTAAATGTCCCTGAAAATTTTCCATATCGTCTTCATCACACTCTCGCTCCTGCTGGCGTGGGGATGCGCCGCGCTCGAGTACCAGAATTACCAGGCGAAGGGAAACGGCGGCTATCTGCTGGCCGCGATTTGCGCTTTCCTCACCGGGATCGGCCTCGTGGTTTACGGAGTCTGGTTCCTGAAGAAAACCAAGAATCTTATCCTATGAGAACCCGCCTGCTCGTTCTCCTTGTTTCGTTGCCCGCCAAGGTGTTTGCCTGCGCGGTTTGCATGGGGGCGCCCGGTTCGCAGGTCGCGGACGCCGGCAACGGGTTCATCTTTTTCATGCTCGGTTTCCTGGCGTTCATTTTCACGGGGATAGGCGGGTTTGCCTGCTGCCTGATGCGGCGCGCGAAGGCCCCGCTCCCCCCTCACGAGGAACTGGCCGCTTACATCGAAAACGGAGAGCAACATGCTTAATCATCTGCTGGGGATGCCCCAGAGCGCCTCGGAACACGGCTTCCTCATCGACCATATGCTCGAGGTGTGCCACTGGTTCATGCTGGCGCTCTTCGTGGGGTGGTCGACGTTTTTCGTCTTCACGCTTTTCCGCTTCCACGAGTCGCGCAATCCCCGGGCCGATTACCACGGTGTGAAGACGAAAGCCTCGACCCACATCGAGTTCATGGTCGTCCTGATCGAGGCGGTGCTTCTGCTCGGGTTCGCGTTGCCGCTCTGGGCGAAGCGGGTGACGCAATTCCCGAAGGACGCCGACGCGCAGGTCGTGAAGGTGACCGGCCAGCAGTTTACCTGGATATTCCATTACGCCGGGCCGGACGGCATTTTCGGCAAGCAGGACCTGAATCTCATATCGACTTCCAACGACGTCGGCATGGACCCCAAGGACCCGGCGGGCAAGGATGACATCGTCGCGCGGAATGAACTGCATCTGCTGGTCAACAAGCCGGTCATCCTGGAGATCGGTTCCAAGGACGTGATCCACAGCCTCTCGCTCCAGGCGATGTTCATCGGCCAGGACGCCATTCCCGGAACCATCACCCCCATCTGGTTCAAGCCGATCCGGACGGGGCAGTATGAAATCATCTGCGGACAGCTTTGCGGACTCGGCCACTACGGCATGCGCGCCATGATGTTTGTCGATTCGCCCGAGGACTATGCGGCTTGGTTGAAGGACAATGCGCCCGCCGGCGCGCCCCCGGCGCCGCAAAAACCGTAGGCCGCGCCGCGCTTGAAAGAGACCACGCCAGAGTTGTCGACGGGGCTGTATCGGTTCGCGCAGGCGACCGTGTTCGCGACCCTGTGCCTCATCTTTCTCGGCGGCATGGTCACGAGCAAGAACGCCGGCCTGGCCGTGCCGGATTGGCCACTGAGCTACGGGAGCATCAATCCCCCCGGCTGGCTGCACATCGAAAACGTCCGGCTCGAACACGGGCACCGGCTCTTCGCGGAGTTTGTCGGCCTGCTCATCACGATCCTCGCCATCCTCGTCTGGAAATACGAGACCCGCCCGTGGGTGCGCTGGCTGGGCGTCGCGGCGTTTGTGGGCGTCTGTTTCCAGGGGGTGCTTGGCGGGTTGCGGGTGACGCAACTCTCGATCACGCTCGCCATGGCGCACGGCTGCATGGCCCAGTTATTTCTCTGCCTCGTCATCACGCTCGCGGCGGCGCTCTCGCCGAGGCGGGATTGGGAATACTTCGGGCGGCGGTTATCTCTCATTCGTTCCCTTGCCTGGGCGCTTGTGGGGATCCTCTATTGCCAGTTGATCCTGGGCGCGGTCATGCGGCACATGCATGCCGGCCTGGCGATACCGGATTTCCCCTTCGCGTTCGGCAAGCTCATCCCGACGCTGGACACCCCCGCGATCCGGATCCACTTCGCGCACAGGGTGGGCGCGCTGGTTGTCACCTGCACGGTGCTGTCCCTGGCGGTCGCCATCCTTGTCAACGCGCGCAAGGAGCCGATGCTGGTCCGGCCCATTGTCGTCCTCGTTTCGCTGCTCGTGTTGCAGATCGCTCTGGGAGCGCACGTCATATGGCTTGCGCGGGCGCCGATCCCCACCACGCTGCACGTCCTCAACGGCGCGATCCTGCTCGGCGCGGCCTTGGTTATCGCGCTGCGCGCCGCGCGATTGAAGCCGCACGGCTTTCACCTCAATGGGTTCGCAAGGCCCGAACTCATCTCGGAGGTGAGCGTATGAACCGCCCCGAAGTCCTGGCGTCTCCGCTCGGCGTCGCCCCCGCTCTCCCCGAGGTCGCCGCGCCCCGCCTGGTCAACGATTTGTTGATCCTCACGAAGGCGCGGCTCAGCAGTCTCGTGCTCATCACCACCTTTGTGGGGTTCTGCATGGCCTCCCGCGACGTCATCGACTGGCTGCTTCTTCTACACGCCCTGCTTGGCACCGCTCTCGTGGCCGGAAGCGCCGCCGTCCTCAACCAGGTGTTCGAGACGAAGGTGGACCGCCTGATGGAACGCACGAAGACCAGGCCGCTTCCCTCGGGCAGGATGAAGCCGGCTTCCGCTCTTTTGATCGGGATTTCGCTGGCCGCCGCGGGGTTCGTTTACCTGGCGACGGCGGTGAATTGGCTGACGGCGTGCCTGGCGGCGGCGACGCTGGCCATCTACCTGCTGCTCTATACCCCGATGAAGCGGAAGACATCCTTCTGCATCATGGTGGGCGCGGTTTCGGGCGCCATCCCGCCGATCATCGGGTGGACGGCCGCCCGGCCTTCCATCGGGAGAGGCGCATGGATTTTATTCGGAGTTCTCTTCCTGTGGCAGATACCGCATTTTCTCGCCATCGCCTGGATGTACCGCGACGAGTACGCGCAAGCGGGCTTCGTCATGCTCCGCAAGAATGACATCTGCGGGGTCAAGACCGCCACGGAGAGTTTCCTGTTCACCGTGGCCCTCTCCATTCTCACGATGATCCCCGCGGCCACGGGCATGGCCAACGCGGTTTATCTGATGGGCGCGCTGGCGTTCGACGCCGTGCTGCTCTTCTGCGCGGTGCAGTTCCTCCTGCATCGCACCCGGCCCAGCGCGCGCAGGCTTTTCTTTGCGACGATCCTCTACCTGCCGTGCCTGCTCGGCTTGATGGTCTTCACAAAAGCGTGAGCCAGTCCGCGGAAAGCAGGAAGCTGCTCTTCCTTTACGGAATCTGCGTCGCGGTCTCGTTCTTCGTCCTCGGGTACGCCTTTCTGGTCATGCATCCGCGGCAGCCGCCCCTTCAGAAATTCCGCGCGCTGCCCGGTTTCGAGCTGGTCGACCAGGATGGCCGTCCGTTCGGCCTCGGCGACTTGAAGGGAAAGGTATGGCTCGCCGATTTCGTCTATACCACCTGTCCCGGCCCGTGCCCGCTAGTCAGCCATCGTATGAGCCAGTTGCAGGAGGAGGCGTTCAAGGACGACGACGTGCGATTCGTCTCCTTCACCGTGGACCCGAAGACCGATACGCCCGCCGTCCTGAAGGCCTACGCCGCCCAACTCCACGCCGCGCCGGGGAAGTGGGAGTTTTTAACCGGGGACAAGGAGAAGATTTTCGAAATCGTGCGCCAGGGCTTCACCCTCGCCGTTCCGAGCGCGGCGGAAAAGCAGCTTGTCCACAGCACGAAGCTTGCGCTGGTGGATCGCGACGGCGTCGTCCGCGGCTACTACGACGGCGTCGGCGAAGACGACTCCGCGCGGATAGTGGAAGACATTCGCCGGCTTTCGCGCTAACAAACCGGTGTGACAGCCCACGATCTGCCCGTCGTCAACGCGAGCCTGAACGCGCTGAGCGCCGTCTTCATCACCGCGGGGTGGCGCTTCATCAGGAGCGGCAGGACGCGGGCGCATATCGTTTGCATGCTCTGCGCGGTCGCGACTTCGACGCTCTTTCTCGGGTGTTATCTCACCTATCATATCAGCGTGCGCGCCTTCACCCGGTTCACCGCGCCGGGGTTGATTCATACGGTTTATATCGCGCTGCTCTTTTCGCACGTGCTGCTCGCGTTCGCCACCGTGCCGCTGGTCACCGCGACCCTCATCCCCGCGTTGAGGAGCCGGTTTGACAGGCACATGCGCATTGCGAAATGGACCCTGCCGATCTGGCTGTATGTCTCCGTCACGGGCGTGCTTGTCTATATGATGCTCTACCAGTGGTTTCCACCTTGGAAATATCCTCACGCCTGAAAGGGGCGCCGCATCCCGATTTCGCCCACGTCGTCCAAACGGCAGAACGATGATCGTCTACAACGAAAACGGCGATGGCGGACGCATTCCTGATGTCGCGCTCATTACGCAGTTGGAACCGCGGGCGCTGTCAACGCGCAAGCGGCGGCGATAGGGTTCCTGGGTTCCTGGATTGCGGTAATGCCGCACTTCGAACTCGGGATGCCGAAGGACGGTTCCGGCCAATTCGAAGAACGATTCGAACTCCGGGAACCAGGCGTCGCCTTCGACCTCGCGGTGGATGACGCTCAGGAATAAATCCGAGCACCGGCGCAATGTTTGCTCGTAGATCTCCGCGCCGCCGATGACGAACACATCAGCATAAGCGCCGGGATCGAAGGCGTCGAGATCGGGGACGCAGACGACTCCAGGAATGGCGGTCTGTCGCGTCGCGACGAGGTTGATGCGCCCCGGCAACGGCTTGCCCAGCGAGGCGAATGTCTTGCGGCCCATGAGGACGGCGCGGCCCATGGTGGTTTGCTTGAACCACTTGAAATCGTCGGGAATATGCCACGGGATTTTGCCTTCGTTCCCTATGACGCGATTCTGCGCCATGGCGGCGATGGCCTTCATACCGCGATCGGCGCCTTGATGGCGGGATGGGGGTCGTAGCCGACCAATTCAAAGTCCCCGTAGCGGAAATCGCCTATCTCCTTGATGGACGGATTCAGCTTCATGACGGGCAGGGGACGCGGCGTGCGCGATAGTTGTTCGCGCGCCTGCGTGAGATGATTCTGATAAAGATGCAAGTCGCCAAAGGTGTGGACAAACGTCCCCGGCTTCAGCCCGCAGACTTGCGCGAAGAGAAGCGTGAGCAGCGCATACGAGGCGATGTTGAAGGGCACGCCCAGGAACAAGTCCGCGCTGCGCTGGTAAAGCTGGCAGCTTAATACGCCGTCCACGACGAAGAACTGGAACAGGACGTGGCACGGCGGCAGGGCCATCTGGCCGATCTCCGCGGGGTTCCATGCGGTGACGATGTGCCGCCGGCTGTCCGGGTTGCGCTTTATCTGCTCGATTACGTTGGCGATCTGGTCGATGGAACCGCCGCCCGGCGTCCGCCAATCCCGCCATTGCGCGCCGTAGATGCGCCCCAGGTTTCCTTCCGCGTCGGCCCATTCATCCCAGATGGTCACGCCCTGTTCCTTCAGGTAGCGGGTGTTCGTATCGCCGCGCAGGAACCATAACAGCTCGTGGATGATCGACTTGAGGTGCAGCTTCTTGGTCGTGAGGAGGGGGAAGCCCTCGGCCAGGTCGAACCGGGCCTGCGCCCCGAACCAGGAATACGTCCCGACGCCCGTCCGGTCGGCCTTGAAAACGCCCTTTTCCAATACGAGCCGGAGAAGTTCCTGGTACGCGAGCACGGAGAGACTTTAAGCGGCGCGCCGTTCAAGAAGCAACCCGGTCTTTGCGCGGCGCGGCGTATCGTGGTACAAAGGCGGGTAGTGAGAGTCTCTCCAAAAGATGGGCCGCCCGCCTCGCTTGGCGCCCTGCGCGACACCCAGGGCGAGCGCGACCATCGCCGCATCGCCATCGACCGCGTCGGCGTCAAGAACCTGCGCTACCCCATCCAGATACGGGACAAGGCGCACGCAACCCAGAGCACCATCGCCAACATCGCGCTGACGGTCGATCTGCCCCACCACTACAAGGGAACCCACATGAGCCGCTTCATCGAAGTGCTCAACGCGCGGGGCCGCATCCTGCACGTCGACAGCATCAAGGACATCCTCCTCGATCTTTTGAAGCGGCTCGATTCCCGCAAGGCGCACGCGGATTTCGAGTTCCCGTTCTTCCTCGAAAAGGAAGCGCCCGTGACCGGCGCGGTGGGCGTCATGGACTATACCGCCCGCTTCAACGCGAGCCTGGACGACTCGGAGTTCGACTTCGTGCTGACGGTCATCGTGCCGGTGACGACGCTCTGCCCGTGCTCGAAGGCCATCAGCGAACACGGCGCGCACAACCAGCGCGGGCAGGTTACTTACGCCGTCCGGTTCCGCAAACCGATCTGGATCGAAGACCTCATCCGCCTGGTGGAAAGCTGCGCGAGTTCGGAACTCTACAGCCTCCTCAAGCGCCCGGACGAAAAGGAGGTGACCGAACGCGCCTACAGAAACCCCGTCTTCGTCGAAGACCTGGTGCGGAACATCGCCGCGCGCTCGAATCTCGAGCCGAACATCACGTGGTATCGCGTGGAGGCGGAGAACTTCGAGTCCATCCACAACCACAACGCCTACGCCTTGATCGAGAAAGGCTAGCGGGTGGCTTACCGGATTTTCTCGGGCGTCATCGTCCTCTTCTGGTGCGTGATGACCTTCCTCCTCGTGCGCGTGATCGTCAGCCCGGAGAGCGCCGGTTTGCTCGATGTCCCCGTCTCCCACGTCGTGAAGATGGTTTTCCTCGGAGGCCAGACCTCGGACTTGTCCATCTATCAAAACGGCAGGACGACGGGCAGCTTCTCCCTGCGGCCCGAGACGCCGCTCCCGGGCGGCGGGCGCACGCTCCTTTTCTCGGGGAACCTGGCCCTGGCGCTTCCCTTCATGGCCCGCCAGCGCGTGGTCTGGCAGGGGGCGCTGCGGATGGATGATAAATTCCAGCTCGGCCCGTGCCAGGGCGTTGTCGGCGTGCGCGATTCGCCAAACTCGCTCCGCCTCGAGTATTCGCCGGATCACCCCCTGCGCTGCCAGATCAAGGGGGCGAACGGAGGCGGGACGTTCGCGCTGGACGACGCCGGCGCCGCCGAGGCCCTCCATGCGCTCGGCGTGGATGCGACCGCCGTCGAAGGCGTCCGCAAGAGCGTCGGGAAGCCCGAGATAACCGCGCGGCGCAGCTTCCTGAAAGTCCGCAACGAGAAGATCGAGGCCTACCAGGTCGCCATCCGGCAGGGCGACGCCCCCCTCGCGGAAATCTACGTGAGCCAGCTTGGCCAGATACTTTTCGTCCACACCTCCTTTGGATACACCTTGGGCAGTGAAGACATCGCCCTATGATTGAAGCCGCCGGCCTGACCAAGAAATTCGGCAAGCTCACCGCCGTCAACGGGCTCGACCTCTCCATCGGGCAGGGCGAGTTCTTCGCCTTCCTCGGCCCGAACGCCGCGGGCAAGACGACGACCATCAAGATGCTGACCGGACTCCTGCGCCCCACCTCGGGCAGTTGCCGCGTGGGCGGGTTCGATCTCCAGACCTCGCCGAAAGAGGCCAAGGCGATCCTGAGCTACATCCCCGATTTCCCGTTTCTCTACGACAAGCTGACCTGCCTGGAATTCATGCACTTCGTCGCCGAGATATTCAAGGTCGAGCGCGCTCTCGCCGCGAGGAAGACGGGCGAGTTGTTCGAGAAATTCAACCTCGGTTCCTACCGCAACGAGTTGACCGAGAACCTGAGCCATGGCACGCGGCAGCGGCTGGTCATCGCCTCCGCGCTGCTGCACGAGCCGAAGGTCATCATCATCGACGAGCCGATGGTCGGCCTCGACCCGATGCACGCCCGCGTCGTCAAAGCCGAGCTAAAGGAACAGAGCCGCAAAGGCACGACGATCTTCCTCTCCACGCACACGCTCAACGTCGCCGAGGAGATGGCCGACCGCATCGGCATCATCAACCACGGGCAGCTCATCGCGCTCGGGACGGTGGATGAATTGCGGCGTCAAAGTTCGGAAACCGGCGCGCTGGAAAGCGTTTTCCTGGCGCTGGTGGACGCGGAGGAAGCGAGCACGCGCGCGAGCACTTCCTGAAGCGCCGCGCGGTCTCCCCTCTCTCCCAGGTCCCCCGGGACGTAGAGGGTCAGCGCCTCCACGCCCTGCCTGCGCGGCTGCGTCCAGAGTTGCGTCAGGCGGTGGAGGCGGGATTCGGCGGGCGGAACGTTGTCGCCGCCGTTCAGGATCGTCTGGAACACCGTGGTTACGACGCCGTCCTGCTCGAACCGGTAGCAGCGGCCCGGGAAATCCGCGTCGCCGGCGTGCAACGTCAGCGCGCGGGCGTCGCCCGCCTTGCTCCAGCCGGAGGCGGTCATGCAAGCGGCGGGGGTGTGATCGAGCGGCGACATGCCGGCGTCGGTTCGCCAGAAAAAATGGGAGACCATGGCGGTGAATCGCCCGGGGCCTTTCACCTTCACGAGCTGCCCCTCCGTGAAGTTCAACGTGTAGGCGTCCAGCGGATCCATTTCCACCCGCTCGACGCTCCATCCCGGTTCCGGGTCGGAGGTCAGCGTCCAGCGCGGGGAGGTTTGCGTCCTGGCGGGGCCGCCGGGACTCAGCAAAAACCAGGCGTTCGCAAGAAACGGGATGGCGGCAAAAGCGGCAAGCACGCCCCAGCCAATCGGGAACGGCCCGCTTTGGGGGATGGGTGCGCTCTCGTCCTTTGCCGGCGCCATCACACCCGGGGAGGAAAGCAGCCGGCCCAGCAGGATGAGGGAAACGAACAGGGCGCAAGTCTCCGCGTAACCAAGCTGGTCATGGTGCGCGAAAAAGGTCTTTTCTCCGAAGTCATTCGCCAGCCGCACCAGCAGGTACGTGCGGAGGAGATTGAACGCCACGGCGAGGAGCGACCCGGCGGCGACGAGCGAGAGCCTTTTCTTCCAACTCAAGCGGAAATACTCCCCGAAAAAGAGGCAGGCCATGAGACCGCATTGGAGGGAACTGATGCCGCTGCACGCCGAATCGACAACCACGCCGCCCTTGGCGAGTTCCACGACGTTGCCGTGCCGCAAGGCGTGGATGCCCGTCGCATGGAGGCCCGCCACCGTGACGCGCGTTACAAACAGCCGAAGATTCCCGGTTACGGCGTCCTCCCATGCGCTGGGCCACGGCACGGCAGTCCAGAGGAAGGCCAGGGGAAAGGCGAGCCGGCGAAGCAGCGGCGCGCCCCCCGCGCGCAAAAGCCCGAGTGCGGTGAGCAAGGCGGCGGAGAATGCCATCGCCCAGCTTACCAGCCGCCAGTGGGGATCGACCTGCCTCTCCAACTCCGCGAACAGGAAGAGCGCCCATGCGGCTGCGAGACCCGCCGTCATAAACCGCGTCCGGATGGGCTTGAGACGGATCGGATCAAATACGAGCGAGCGAACAGCCAGGAGAAGGGCTATCCACGGAACCGCGTAGCCGAAGTGATAGTTCGGGTACGCCTTCCAAATGGGCGCGAGTTGGAGGCATGTCCAACCCCAGACCGCCAGCACGGTTGCCGCCCAGGCGGCGGTGTCACTCCTTTTCAGGCGGGACTCTTCCCTTTGCGGGTAAGCTTGCGGCGGACGAGATCCAGGCCGAGCAAGGCGACAATGGCGGCTCCGATAATCCAGACCCCGGCTTCGGGAGCCGTGGGAGGCTTGCGTTGCCAGTAGTCGTCACCGGCCAGCGCGGGCGCGACGCTGGATGCCAGGGCGCCGGCGCCAAGGAGAACCGTAGTCAGCTTCGAGCGAAAGGAAGAGTTCTTCATAGTCATAGATTCGATGTTCGTGGAATTTTATAATAACTACAATTAGAAGATGGATTATAATTTCGTAGGACTTATCCTACATCGGTCTCTGCAACGCGTGCAATTTAGCAAGCGCTCCGCCATTTTCAAGATTCATGATCGCGGTTTCGACGCCCGCCCCGAGGTCTTTCACCAAACCGGCGGCCATGAATCCAGCGGCGGCGTTGATCAAAACCACGTCGCGTTTGGCGCCGGTGATCGTGCCATCCAGGATGCCGGTAAGGATGCGCGCGTTTTCCTTTCTGTCGCCGCCGCGCAGTTTCGCCGCGGAGGCTCTCGCCAGGCCGAATTGCTCCGGCGTTATGCCGAAGTAGTCGATGACGCCGCCTTCCACGCGCGCGACATCGGTTTGTCCGAGGGTCGACACCTCGTCGATTCCTTCTTCCGCGTGGCCGGTCGTGCCGTGGACGATCCAGGCGCGTTCGCGGCCCAAGAGGGAAAAAGCCTCCGCGAACGCCGGGAGGAGCGAGCGCGCGAACACTCCGATTAATTGATGGGGCGGCCGCGCGGGGTTCAGGAGCGGGCCGAGGAGATTGAAGATGGTGGCGACTCCGCGCGCTGCCAGCGCCTTGCGCACCGGCGCGATCATTTTGAAGGAAGGATGATAGCTCGGCGCGAAAAGGAATCCGACGCCGGTCTGCTCGACGCTCTGGCGAAGGGCGGCGGGAGGCAGGTCAATCCGGACGCCAAGTTCTTCGAGCACGTCCGCCCCGCCGCAGCGCGAGGTGATGCCGCGGTTCCCGTGCTTCACGACCACGGCGCCGCCCGCCGCGAGCACAAACATGGCCGTGGTGGAGACGTTGAAAAAATCCATGCGATCCCCGCCCGTGCCGCATACGTCCAGGAGCGGGCCGCTCAGTTTTTCGAGGCGGATTTCGGGATCGACCGCCCGGCGGAGCAGGGAGCGGACGAAAGCGGCGATCTCGCCCGCCGTCTCGCCCTTCGCGCGCAAGGCTTCGAGGAACGCGCCCTTCGTCGACTCCTCGACCGCGGAGGAGAGGAGGAATTCGATGGCGACTTCCACCTGGTCATCGGAGAGATGCCCGCCGCCCGCCGCGTGCCGGATGAGGTCATCCATGGTGAACGTTCGCCATGGCCCAGAGGATCAAGACAAGCAACACCACGAAGACGAGGAGCGCGATCTTCAGCCAGCTCAACGGATATTCCCCGCCGATCTTTCCCGTATATCCGTTGAGGGCGACCCGGTACGGCTTGCCTGCGTAATGATAGGTGAGGAACCAGACGGGCAGCAGGATGTGTTTGAAGGTCTGCTCCGTGTAGTCCGCCGCCACTTGCAAGGCGCGATGGGTGTCGCCCGGAACCTGGCTCGCGCAGAGGGCGTAGAGTTCCTTCTCCATGGCGTCGCGCGAGCGTTGCGCCGCCGCGACCAGGTCTATCTGGTATTGCTCGACGATCCAGCCGGAGAGATAGCCCGCGTCGTAGGCGACCAGTTCGTGCGTCGGGAACGGCTCTATCTGCCGGAGAAGTTTCGGAGGCGCGCCTTGCGAAGCGGCCACCAGCTCATCATCGAAGAAGTGCCGCAAGGAACCCGCGCTCGGCTCCCACCGGGTGCGCTGCACCTGGCGGGTCTGCTCGTTGCCGTTGGAGTCGCGATAAATCTCCGTCTCGTAATAGTGGTAACCGGATTCCGCGGTCCATTCCGCCGCGGCCTGCGCGTCGAATGTCCAGTAAGGGAGGTAGAATCCCTTGGCGGTGTCGGTCGTCGCGCCGGATTTCAGCCGGCTCGGCGCGAACCAATGCCGCCCGTACCATTCGCGAATCCTGTCGCGCGCTTGCGATTCGCCGAGCTTGAACGCAAGGAGGCTCTCGGGGCGAATCGGCGCCTTCAGCTGCTCGAGCGGGATGAGCGCCGACGAGCCGCAGAAATCGCAGCGCTGCCCGACGCGGTTTGCATCGAAGACGGTGATCGCCTGGCAGTTCTGACACTTTACGGAGACCTTCTCCGCCTGCCAGCCGCGCTGGTCGTCGGGGATATTGCGCAACGCCGCGACGAGATCGTTCTCCCTGACCTCGCCCGATTCCATCCTGCCTGGCGCGACCGTGCCGCAATACGGGCAGACGAGCGACTGCCGGGAGGCGTCCCAATGCGCCTCCGCGCCGCACGAGGGGCAGGCGAACTTCGGGCGGGCTGTTACCTCATCCATCGGGATGCGCGCCCGGCGTTAACTCTTGAGGAATTGATCCAGCGCCGCCCGCGTGATGCGGTAGGTCGAGCCGATCTGCTTCCCCTTCAGGTCTCCCGAAGTCAGGCTCGCCATCACATCGCTCTCGCTGACGTTCAGGATTTTCGCCACGTCGGCGGGGCTTAGCAAATCCGCCGTCGCCGCCGCCGCGGCCGGAGGCGCGAAACCGGGCGCCGGAGCCGAAGGCGGATTGAGAATGCCGCTCTGCACCATCTGCTGCGCCATGGCGAGGCCGACGGCCATCTCGGAAGCGACGCCGCCCGCGCCCGCCGTCCCCGTCACGAGGCCCTGGCCCATCTGGTATTTCACGTAGTCGTTCAGATTGCCGATCGCCGCCATGCTGGAACGCTTGTCGATGGCCTGCTCGACTTCCGGCGGCACGGAGACGTTCTCAAGGATGAAACTCGTCATCTGGAGGCCGTACTTCGCGCCGATGACAGGGTTGATGAGCGGCAGCAGCGCCTCGCCCACCTCCTGGTAACGCGAAGCCACATCCATGATGGGTATCTTCGCCGCCGCAAGCGCCTCGCTGAAGACGCTCACGATGCGGGAGCGCATGGTGTCCGCGAACTCTTCGAGGCGGAAATGGTCGTCCGTGCCCGCGACCTCCTTCAGGAAGAGCTTCACGTCCGACACACGGAAATCGTAGGCGCCGAAAGCCCGCGCGCGGACCACGCCGAAGTCATTGTCCCGCAGCATCACGGGGTTGGAAGTCCCCCACTTGTTGCCGGTAAAAAGCCGGGTCGTGACGAAATAGACATCCGCCTTGAACGGCGACTCGAACCCGTATTTCCACGAGGCCAGCGCGGTCAGGACGGGGATGTTCTCGGTGGAAAGCGTATGCTTCCCCGGGCCGAAGGTGTCTCCGAATTCGCCGAGATAAAGGAACTGCGCCGCCTGCGACTCGCGGACGATCAACTGCGCCCCGCGCATGATTGCCCTGTCCTCCTCGGGATAGCGATAGCTGAGGGTGTCCCGCGAATCGTCCTGCCACTCGATGATTTCGAGGAGCTGGCCCTTGATGAAATTGAAGAGACCCATGGATGGGAGGATAACGTTTCCGGTCCCAGGTGCAAGTTTCGCCGGTTTCAAATCACGCCACGCGCGGTTGCGTGATGTGGGGCGCGCGCAGATACATCGGTTCGAGCGTTCCTTCGGCGATGATGCCGTGTTCCAGTTCGCCGAGCCGGGCCAGGATTTCCGCGGAGGGGGAGGCGATCCCGATGCCTGGGAGGCCTTCGATGGGCGCGGATGCGAAGACGGGGAGCGATTCCACCGCGAGGCGCTGTTTCAGTTCGTCTGGGGAAAGAAGAACGGGGGCTTCGAGGAGAAGGCCGTCCCGGATGTGCGCCCGGAAGAATTGCCGCCGCCGGGCGTCGCCGACGGCGATGTATTCGCCCGTTCGGATTGCGACGATGGAAGGTATGCCGAGAAGGGAGCAGCCGAGGCCGAACTCCAGCCCGATGGCCGCGGCGACGGCGATGCGCACGCCGGAATAGGAACCGGGGCCGAGGCCGACGACGACGCGCTCGCAATGGCCGGCGGCGTTCAGCGCCCTTTCCAGCGCGGCGAAGAGCGCCGGTCCATGGCCGCGCTCCGCTCTGAACGACTCGCTGAAAATCTCCGCGCCGTCCCGTCTGGCCGCGATGCTTCCCAGCGGAGTGGAACATTCCAGGGCGAGCGTGGTCATGCGGGGCGTTCGCCTGTCCGTATCTCCCGCGATTCGAGTTGCGAATGGCAAAAGTGAATCCAGCGCGCCTCTTCGGGCAGGAGGGCCGCGAATTTATCCGCCCATTCGATGGCGACGACTCCGCCCGATTCCAGGTACTCGTCGATGCCGATGCCCGCCGCTTCGCTCTCCGTTTCCAGGCGATAAAGGTCGATGTGATACAACGGGATCGCTCCGCCGACGTATTCCTGCACGAGGGTGAAGGTCGGGCTGGTGACGTTTTCGGCGAGGTTCATGCCCGCCGCGAGGCCCTTCACGAATTGCGTTTTTCCCGTTCCCAGGTCGCCCCACAGCGCGAAGACATCGCCCGGTTTCGCCGCGGCGCCGCGCACTTTGCCGAGTGAAAACGTCTCAGCGGGGCTGCGCGAAATGATCATGGCCGCGAGCGAGATGGGTTTGTCCGCGAGGGGTCAACTGGCCGATGCGCGTCAGCTTCAGGCGCGGGAAGCGCTCTTTCCATGCCGCTTCCAGCCGGGGGCCGTCCTTGGGCCGAAGGGCGAAGAGCAGTTCGTAGTCTTCTCCGTCGGAAATCGCCTGCCGCGCGCTGCAACCGCTCGCGCAAGGAAGCCGGTCGATGCGGAAGCCCGCGCCGCCGGCTTTCGCGAGCCGGGGGAGATCGGAGCCGAGGCCGTCGCTCAGGTCCATCATCGCGCGGATGCTGAAGCTCTCCGTGAGCCAGCGCGCTTCCTCGACGCGCGGCACGAAGCGGAGGTGTCTTCCCTTCAACGAGCCGCCCAGCCTGCCCGTGACGTAAAGAAAATCGCCGGCGCGCCCGCCCGCCCGCGTCACGCAGCGCTCTCTTTCCACCGTGCCCGTGAGCGCTATCGAAAGAAACAGCGGCCCGGGCGAGCGGGACATCTCCCCGCCCGCCACCTTGACGCCGAACCTCCGCGCGGCGCGCTTGATCCCGGAGTAAATCCCTTGCAGGCGCTTCATCTCCGCTTCGGGCGCGATGGCGATGGTCACGAGCGCGTATTCGGGCAGGCCGCCCATCGCCGCCATATCGCTGACGGGACGCGCCATCGCCTTCCAGCCGATCCACGGCGCGGGGCTGTCCGGCAGGAAATGGATGCCTTCCACCAAGGCATCCGTCTTCAAGAGCCGCCAGACGGCGTCCCGCTTGCCGCCGACGACGGCGCAGTCATCCCCTATGCCGATGCGGACGCCGGCCCCCGGCGCGATGCCGCGCGTGAGCCGTGCGACAATGGCGTCCTCTCCGAGACTGGCGAGTTTCATAGAAGATGGGCGCGCGCCATGGCTGCCAGCGCAAGGAACGTGTTGAGATTGAAGAGGGAGTGCATCGTCGCGGAAACCAGAAGCGAACCGGTCGCTTCATAAACCAGAGAAAAACAGACCGCCAGAGTGAAGAGCGGCAACAGCGCCTGTTTATCCATATGGATGGCGGCGAAGAGAGCGGAATTCACCGCCACGCCGGCGACGATGCCGAGGTAACGTTTGACGATGGGGTAAATGTAACCGCGGAAGATGAGTTCCTCCGCGACCGGCGCGATCAGGACGCCCATTGTCAAAGTGATGATGACGGGCCGGCGATCCGGCTGCAGCAACGTTTCCAGGAAGAATTGCACGATCTCCTGCGGCCGGCCCTTGCCGAACGGAAGGGAAGCGAGGTCGATGAGCGGATAGGCCGCGAACAGGAAGAGGATAGCGAGACCGAGCGTCTTCCCGGGCGGTGTCCGCCGCAAGCCGAAGAACTCCCGCAGGCGAATGCCGCGATAGCGGAGAAAGCCGCAGATGACGGCCACGAGCAGCGTCTCCATCAGCGCGCTATGGATGACATCCCGCGTATGGACTGCGTGCGGGCGCGGTCTTCGGGCGGACGCCGTCATCAATAGGCCGAACCAATTCACGAGCGCCCACCCCATCAAAAGATCGGGCGTCCCGAGTTTGTCCGAAGCGACCTTGCCGCCCCGCGCGGCGATGCGGCGGCCCAGCCAGACATAGACGGCCAGCCCCGCGAGAACGGCCAGGGCGAAGAAGATTTGCTCGTGCGCCAAATTTAAAATTGGGGAAGCAGGTAAAGCCTTCCCGGCTCCAGACGGGGGGCCAATCCTTGCGGCAGGCTCAGTTCGAGCGTCGGCGGCGCGGCCTGGCCAAGCATCTTGAAGAGTCTGCCGAGATGGAACTTCGCCTGGTATTTCACGACGCGCGCGTCGGGCGCGTGGGCGAGTTCCTTCGCTTTCTTGAAGGCGTCCTCGATGTAGCCGGTGTGGTCGATGAGCTTGTCCTGCAACGCATCGACCCCGCTCAGGATCCGCCCGTCCGCGATGCCGTGCCGCAACTGATCGACCGGCAGCCGCCGTTCGTCGGCGACGATTGTCACGAACTTGTCGTACGTCTGCATGACGAGCCGCTGGACGTAGGCCTTCTCCTCCGGAGTCATGGGCCGCGAGCCGCTGAGGATGTCCTTGTAGGCGCCGCTCTTGAAGACGACAGCCTGCACGCCGATCTTGTCCAGGAGGCCCTCGTAATTCACCGTCTCGATGATGACGCCGATGCTGCCGGTGATGGTCGTCTCATTGGCCATGAGGTAATTCCCGCCGCACGCCACATAATAGCCGCCCGACGCCGCGACGGAACCCATGTACACCACCACGGGCTTCCTTGTCCGCGCCGCGCGCACGGCGTTGTAAATCGTATCCGCCGCGGTGACCTCGCCGCCGGGCGAATCGATGTGAAGGATGATAGCCTTCACCTTATCGTCCTCGGCGGCCTGGCGCAGGGCGATCTTCATATCGTCGACCATATTGTCGCCGAGCACGCCCGCGACGGAGGAACTGATGAGGCCCTGGAGCGAAACGATCGCCACCTTGTCGGAGGAGGCGCCCGACTCCACCGTCGTTTCGTCGAACTGGGGCGGCTTTCGCTCGATGAGCCGGGAGGTTGTCAGCTTCTTCCCGTTCGCCGCGGCCAGGATGACGTTCAGAAGCAGGCTGAAGAAAAGAAGGAGGAGAAGGAGGCCCAGGCAGCCGAAACGCTTGATAGTCATCAGACCGGCACCTTGCCGAAGATTCACTCCCCGCGCAACTCCCGAAACGCGAGGCCCAGGGTCTCGAACAGGTCCGCGGCGGCGAGCGATTGCTCGGACTGCGCTCCGTTGTAGATGGCGATCTCGGACGCGCGTCCGCACACCCATGCGCCGAGCCGCGCGGCGTCATACAGGGCCAGCCCCTGGCCCGCAAGCGCCGCGCACACCCCGGTCAGGACGTCGCCCATGCCGCCGGTGGCCATGCCGGGCGTGCCGGTGGTGTTGTAGGAAAGAGGACGCCCCTGTTCGCCGACGAGCGTCCGCGAGCCTTTCAGAAGCAGCGTGACGGCGAACTCGCCCGTGAATGCGCGGACAACGTCCGCGCGCGGCAGATCGCCCATCGAGTAAAGGCGCCGCATCTCCCCCGGGTGCGGCGTAAACAGCCTCGGTCCGCGAAAGGAGTTGATGACGTGGAGCCGCGAAGAAATGATATTCAGCGCGTCCGCGTCCACCACCGCCGGAATGGGAACCTCCTTTACGATGCCGAGGATTTCCTCGTTCCGACTTTTGCCGAGGCCGGGGCCGATGCCGAGGGCGTCATGCTTTTTCTCCAGGATTTCCCGGTAGGAGGAGACGGGTTGCACCATGACCGAGAGAGAGGCGGCTCCGGCGGCTATCGCATAAATATCTTCCGTGACGTAAAGAGTGACCAGCCCGGCCCCGGCCCGCACGGCTCCTTCCGAAGCGAGCAGCGCCGCACCCACGAAACCGCGCGATCCCGCTATAATGCCGACCCGCCCGTAGTCGCCCTTGTTCGATTCGAATTTCCTGGGCGGCAACAGCGCGGCGAGGCCGGCGGGCGTGGCCGGCTCCGAGTCGTCCCCGGCGGCGAAGGTCTGCCCGGTCAAGGCCGCGAGCGGCAGCACCGCGAGCCTGCCCACGAAATTCGTGGCCTCGTCGTGGACCAATCCCTTTTTGCAGAAGCCGACCGTGAGGGTGAAATCGGCGACAACGCAATCGGCGTCCGCTTCGCCGGTGTCGCCGTCGAGGCCGGTGGGGATGTCGATCGCGAAGACGGCCGCGCCCCACCGTTGCCGGAGGCCGTTTATCTCCCGCGCAAGTTGACGAATGGGATCGCGCAAAGGGCCTTTGGCGCCGATGCCGAGCAGGCCGTCGAGCACGACGGCATTGCCATGCCCCGCGCCGCGGCTTCCGAGGCGGTTGAGTTGCAATCGTGTCAGTTCGCTCAATTCCTCCGAAGCCTGCCGCAACCCGATTCCCCAACCCGCGTCCGCGAGATGCCTCGCCGCCGCGAGCGCGTCGCCTCCGTTGTGCCCCTTCCCGAAGAAGACGATCGCCCTGCCTGGCGCGTGGAAGAACTGCCGCACGGTCTCCGCGATGCGCCGGCCCGCCTCCTCCATGAGCGTTTCGGCGGAACTGCCGGAAGCGAACGCCGCTTCTTCAAGACGCTTCATCTCTTCGCTGGAAAGGATCATGGACTCTTCCAGCGGTAAGCGGATGGGTTCTCGATTCCCAGGTGGTCCAGGATGCGGGCGACCACCGTATCCGCGATATCCTCCACACTGCGCGGCCTGTTGTAAAAGGAAGGGCAGGCGGGCAGCACCGTGGCGCCCGCTTCGATGACCGCGACAACATTGCGCGCATGGACAAGGCTCCAGGGCGTCTCGCGCGGAACCAGGATGAGCTTGCGCCGCTCCTTCAGGAAAACATCGGCGGCGCGGAGGATGGTGCTCTCACTCGTCCCGTGGGCGATGCGGCCTAAGGTTCCCATCGAGCACGGAACGACGACCATCGCGTCAAAACGCGCGGAGCCGCTGACAAACGGGACGTTCATCCCGGCGTCCTCGTGCCGCGCCACGCCTTCGGAAACGCGCAGTTCGCCGATCTCCTCGGCCACGACCTGCTTCGCGTGGCGGCTCAGGGTCAGATGAATCTCATGCCCCGACGGCGCGAGCTTGTCGAGCAGCCGCTGGAGATAAATCGCTCCGCTCGCTCCGCTCGCGGCGATGACCAGCTTCATCGGATTATTCAAGGACTCAACCCTACGGATAGCAAGCCGGATGAATTTCTTTGCGCTTCGCGCGCGGGGCTTTCTATCCTGCGAGGATGCGCTTTACCCATGAGGAAACTTCCCGCGACGGACATGACCTGGATGTCCTGACGCATCACGAAGCCGGCTTGCGGATAGAGGTCTCCCGCACGGGGGCCGAACTGGTGAGCCTTGCCCGCCGAAACAAGAAGGGCGAGTGGATTGGGTTTCTCTACCGGGATGGGGACGTGAGCCACGCGGCGGAGGGCTGGAATAATCACGCGACGGTGATGGGGTATTACACGCACCGGATCAAGGACGAGCGCTCTCTGTATCGGGGCCATGAAATCCGCGGGAGCACGCACAGCTTCCTTCGCCTGAAAACGTTTCCGCCGCCGGAAGCGCAGACGGAGGAGCGCGCTTCGCTGACGTACCGGCTGCCGCTCGAACAAATGGAACCCCGGGAATACCCGTACCGCGTGGAGTTCGCCGTCACCTATGCGCTGGAGGGCGATACGCTTCGCGTGACCTTCGAGTTTCAAAACCATGAACCGCGGGCGTCGCACGTCAGCTTCGGCCTGCATCCGGGGTTCGCCGGCGCTTCGATGGAAGCCTGCGACCTGCGGATGCCCGCGGGCGTCTACGCGCGGCATTTCGCGCCGGGGAACTTCCTTTCGGGCGAGACCGAAGAATTCGTTTTCGACGGCGGACCGATGCCCTTCAAGAAGGCCGATCTGCCAATCTCCTTCCTGCTGGAACTGAAGAAAGTGGACGCGCCGCTCTTCGTCTTCTCGGACAGCGTGTCGCGCCGCCAGGTCTATATGAATTTCGCGGGCGCCCCGTACGTCACGATCTGGAGCGACGGACACGGGTTCCTCTGCCTGGAGCCGTGCTGGGGCTTGCCGGACCACCACGAACAGCGCCCCTTTGAAAAGAAGGAAGGAATCCAGGAGATAGCGCCGGGAGCGCGGCTGAGAAGAAGCTTTACACTCTCTCCCGTGCTGGGCGCGGACTGAAACTACGCGTGGAAATGGAGAGGCGCGCCCGCCGCCTGCGCCGCGTGTTGCGCATCCGTGCAGGGAGCATTCGTGGGAACGCCCGCCGGGGTTCCATCCCGGTTAACGAAGCCTTCCCTGATGAGGTGGTTCTCCACCTCGTCGCCGCTCACGTCGGCGAGCATGACTCCGTTGATCTCCACGCACGGAGAGAGCGGCTGGCCGCTCTTTTGCTCCATCTCCCAGCGGAAGGCGGGGTTCGCTATGATGTCCTTCTCTTCGTAGGGAAGAGAATACTTCGCCAGGATGGCGCGCACGCCGCCGCTCCACCCGCAATACGTTTTCAGATACGCCGTTATTTGAGGAGTTGCCATATTTAAAGCCTACGGTAACACAGGTCCTGCTGAGTTCTACTTTTTCTTGGAGTCGCCGGGGCGGTATTCCTCCTGGGCGGCCTGGAAGGCTTGTTCCAGCCCGACCATGTCTTCGCCGGGGCGGAGGTTGTCGAAGGCTTCGCTTTCCTTGCGCAGTTCTTCCTCGGAGTAGTTCGCGGCTTTGACGGAGAGGCCGATGCGGCGCTCCGCCTTGTCCACTTTGATGACGCGGGCTTCGACTTCCTGGCCGACTTTCAGTACGTCCTTCACCTTGGTGACGTGCTCCTCGCTCAGCTGCGAGATGTGGACGAGGCCGTCGATGTCGTCCTGCAACTGGACGAACGCGCCGAAGCTGGCGAGCTTGGTGACCTTGCCCTTGACGAGGTCGCCGATTTTGTAACGCTGGTCGATTTCCTTCCACGGGTCGCCTTCCAACTGCTTGACGCCGAGGCTTATGCGCTGGTTGGCCTTGTCGATGTCGATGACGACGGCTTCCACGTCCTCGCCCTTCTTCAGCACTTCGCTCGGGTGGTTGATCTTGCGGGTCCAACTGAGGTCGGAGACGTGGATCATTCCGTCGATGCCTTCCTCGAGCTCGACGAACGCGCCGTAGGCGGTCATGTTCCGCACCTTGCCGGTGACGGTCTTGCCGATCATGTATTTGTGCTCCATCTCGTCCCACGGGTTGGGCTCGAGCTGGCGGACGCCGAGGGAAATCTTCTGCTCCTCCTTGTTGACGCCGAGGACGACGGCTTCGATTTCCTGGCCGACGGTGAGGACATCGGAGGGGCGGGTGATGCGTTTGGTCCACGAAAGCTCCGAGACGTGGATGAGGCCTTCGACGCCTTCCTCGATCTCGACGAACGCGCCGTAGGGAACGAGGTTCGTGACCTTCCCCTTGACGTGTTTGTTGACCGGGAACCGCTCCTCGATCTTGTCCCAAGGGTTGTTGAGGGTCTGCTTCAGGCCGAGGGAGACGCGCTCCTTCTCCTTGTTGATGTCCAGGACGACGACGTCGACTTCCTGGCCGACCTTGAGGAGTTCGCTCGGGTGCCCGAGGCGGCCCCAGGTCATGTCGGTGATGTGCAGGAGGCCGTCGATGCCGTTCAGGTCGATGAACGCGCCGAAATCGGTGAGGTTCTTCACGGCGCCCTTGACCATCTCGCCGACCTTGACCTTCTCCAGGAAGCGCTGGCGCCGCTCGGAGCGTTCCTGCTCGATGAGCTCGCGCCGGCTCAGGACGACGTTCTTGCGGTCGTCGTTGATCTTGACGATCTTGAAATCATACGTGTTGCCGACGAATTGCTGGAGGTCTTTCGGCGGCACGACGTCGATCTGCGATCCCGGCAGGAACGCCTCGACGCCGATGTTGACGGTCAGCCCGCCCTTGACCACGGCGCGCACCTTGCCCTTGATGAGGCCGTCGCCCTCGAATACCTTGATGATCTTCTCCCAATTCTGTTTGTGGGCGGCCTTTTCCTTCGAGAGAACGACCATGCCTTCGTCGTTTTCGAGCCGTTCGAGCAGCACTTCCACTTCATCGCCGACTTGCAATTCCTCCAGGTCCTCGAATTCGGAGGAGGGGATGACGCCCTCCGATTTGTAACCGATGTCGACGAGGATTTCCCGTGGACGGATTTCGAGGATGCGGCCCTTGACGATGCTGCCCTCTTTGAAGTCCTTCATGGACTTCGCGATCAGCTCTTGCATTTCAATCATAAACGACGGTCTAAACTCACCACGGGTTGCCAGATAAACCCCTCGCCCGGGCGGGCGATGATCGCCGGCCTTTCGCGGGAAAAGGGGGAGTCAACCTAGCAGAACCATGGATGAACGCAAGCGTTGTCTTCATGCCGGGGAAATTATCGCCCGGGTATCTTTGACGCGAGCCTTGGCCGGACGCATAATCCGCCCATGGCGACGAAAAGGGGAACGGCGGCCGCAAAGTCTTCAGAGAGCGGGTGTAGAGAGCGGATGTTGAGAGCGGATGTAGGGGCAAACCGCCTCTACTTCATCAAGAGCACGGAGCGGCTGCGCTTGATCTCGCGGGTGATCTTGCGATGGAGATGCGCGGGCATGCCGGTGACGCGCCGCGGAAGGATCTTGCCGCTCTCGGTGACGAATTTGCGGAGGAGATCCGGGTTCTTGTAATCGATCGCCTCGAGGGAAATGTCGATGCGGCGCCGCGGCATGATGCGGTTGGCGCGGCGGAATGCGCTGCGGCGCTTCGCGGTTTTGGGTTCCATGATGTTACTTGGTCTCGCGGTGCAGGGTGTGCCGCCGCAGATTGGGATTATACTTCTTCTTTTCGAGCCGGTTGGGGGTGTTCGGGCTCTTCTTGTTGCGCGTGGTCACGTAGCGCGAAACGGGTTTGCCCGCGGCTGCCGCTTCCGTGCATTCCAAGGTTACGATGTCGCGGGCCATAGTGTCTATTCTTTCGTATCCGCCGGAGTTTCTTCTTCCTCGGACTCGCCCGCTTCGTCGTCGGTCAGTCCGAAAAGCGAGGTGACGGGTTGCCGGGTGCGGGTGAGCTTTCTCTGTTTTTCAAGCTGGGACTGGCATTCGACCGTAAGCCGGGCGAAGGGGATCGCCTCCAGCCGGGCGTGCGGGATCGGCTTGCCGGAGAGTTCGCAGACGCCGTAGGTGCCGGCGTCGATGCGCTTCAGGGCCTCGTCGATCTCGTAAAGGGCGTCCTGCTCCTGCGAGAGGAGGCTGAGCGCGAAATCGCGGTCGTAAGCGTCGCTGCCCGCGTCGGCCTGGTGCATGCCAAAGGCGGAGGCTTCGCTCCCCTCGGCCCGGGAACGGAGGTTATCCTTCGCCACACCCATCATCGAGTCGAGCATGCCGTCGCGCAGTTGCAGGAGGCGGTCCTGCTGTTTTTTTAGAAAAGGGGTCAGGGAAGCATTCGGCTTCTTCGGCGAGGCGAGGATCGAGGCGCTTTCGCCGAGGACTTTGTGGCCGCTTTCGTGCCCATGCGCGTTTCCGTGCCCATGCTCCTGGTGCTGGGCGGCGGCGGCGCGTTCCCGGCCATTCGAGGCGGGCGTTTTAGGGGAAGAGGAAGAGCGATTTGCCTTTTCCCGCGGCGCATTTTCTTTTTTGGGCTTGGTCATAAGTTGGGGGAGGAGCAGGGCCGTTCCGCCAGGAATTTTTGAGGGCGCATACTTAGCCGCGTTTCACCCGGCGCGCAAGCGAAAAGCCAACTTTTTTAAGCGCCCGGCTTTCAGGAGACCGGGGCGGCGGCGGCCTGCTCCTCATCCGGAGCGGCAAGGTCGGCGGCTTCCTCCGGGCCCGCGAACAGGTTCGTCCGCAGTTCGATGCGCCCGTCGAAATCCTCCAGCAACACGGAACAGCTCTCGACCCAATCGCCCGAATTGTAGTATTCCACGCCGTCGATTTCGCGGATGACGGGGGAATGGATGTGGCCGCAAACGACGCCCTTGACTTTGTACTCCCTGGAGTACCGGACGATGGCCTGCTCGAACTCGCTGATGAAGGAGACGGCGTTCTTCACGCTCATCTTCACGGCGGCGCTGAGCGACCAGTAATGCATCCCAAGAAGCCGCCGAATGAAATTGATCGGCCGGTTCAACCGCAACAGCAACCCGTAACCTACGTCGCCCACGAAGGCGAGCCACCGGATGTTCTGCACCACGGCGTCCAGCTCATGCCCGTGGATGACCAGGAGCCGCCGTCCGTCCGCGGTGACGTGGATGGCCTCCTTCTGCACGGATATACCGCCATACGGGCCGAAGAAGCCCGCGATGAACTCATCGTGATTGCCGGGTATGTAGATAATCCGCGTCCCCTTGCGGCCTTTGCGGAGGATTTTCTGGATGACATCGCTGTGCGATTGCGGCCAATAGATGCCGCGGCGCAGTTTCCAGATATCGATGAGATCGCCCACGAGATAGAGCGTGTCGAACTCATAGAGGCGAAAGAAGGCAAGGAGCGACTCCGCGTTGCAACCCTTCGTGCCGAGGTGGAGGTCCGAAATCCAGGCGGTTCGGTAACGATGCATTGTGGGGATGGAACCAGTGAACCGCAATGGCTGGGAGGGCGTCAACCGAAGATGGTGGGTTAACGCGATTGTTACATAGGTTCCAAGGGATACTCTTTCCGCATCGCCTCGGGGTGTCCGAGTGGCGCTAAAACGGGGAGGCATGACCGAAGCAATTACCTGCCGATTGCTTTTGCGATATATTTCAAAGTGCTCGGCCAAGGTGAAAACCAAGCCTTCCTTGTGAATCTCGGACATTCGAACCAGGCATGCATCCGCCAATGACATCGGAAGGTTCCGGCATCGGTCCATCAACCGTTCCACGGCTTCCGCTTCATCGTCTAGCGTGGGCAGGTCGCCCGTTCTGAGAAGGGAACGCTTTGTTCATGCGGGTTTGAAGACTCGGATGATTCAGGAAAACTCGGGAGAATTGACCCAATCGCGTCCCGAACGCAGCGCTCGACCCGCTTTTAGAATCTCCTATACTGTTCTGCCGGGATGAAGAGGCGATTTCATGCGCTGCGGTACATGGCGGTTTGCGCGTTGGCCGCCATGTTCTTCGGATGTTTTCTCCTGTGGCCGGTCTGGCAGACAGTCCGCGGGGCTTTTGCCGGTTCCGGGGGATTTACCGCGGATTACGTTGTCGAGGTGTTCCGCGAGCGGTTTTACCTGGAGGGATTGTCGAATGCTTTCCTGCTTGCAACCGCGAGCCTGGGGTTGAGCCTCCTCATCGCGCTGCCTCTGGCGTCCATCGCGGACCGGTTTGAGTTCCCCTGCAAAAAGCTGCTCTCCGCGCTCGTCCTCGCGCCGATGATCCTGCCGCCGTTCGTCGGCGCCATCGGGTTGAAGCAGATTCTCGGACGGATGGGCGCGCTGAATGCCTTGCTGGCGGGCCTCGGGGCGTTTCCGCGCGGGGGCGGCCCCGACTGGCTTGGCCACGGACGGTTCTGGGGATGCGCGGTCATGAACGCGCTCCATTTATATCCCGTGCTTTATCTTAATGTTGTGGCGGCGCTGGCGAATATCGATCCCGCCATGGAGGAGGCCGCCGAGAATCTCGGATGCGCCGGGTTTCGCCGCTTCGTGAAGATCACTCTGCCGCTCGTGATGCCAGGGTTGTTCGCGGGCGGCGCCATCGTTTTCCTCTGGGCGTTTACGGAACTCGGCGTGCCGCTCATGTTCGATTACAACCGGGTCACATCCGTCCAGATTTTTCACGGCATAAAGGAGATCGCCGGGAATCCGTTTCCTTACGCGCTGGTGGTGGTGACGCTGGTGTTGACACTGCTGCTTTATCTTGCGGGCAAGCTCTCTTTCGGGCGCGGGAATTTTGCCATGGTCTCGAAAGCCGCGGTCGCGGATGGCGCGCGAAAGACCGGCTTGCCCGGGGGCCTGGCGTGCGCGGGCTGCTTCGCGGGCGTTGCTTTTGTCGCGCTGCTGCCGCATTTGGGAGTCATCCTCGTTTCGTTCTCGAAGGATTGGTACGGTTCCGTGCTTCCCGAAGGCTGGACGTTATCCCATTACCATGCCGCGCTCGGCCACGACCTCACCGTTCCCTCCATCATCAACAGCCTGAAATACGCGAGCCTTTCCACCCTGCTCGATCTTGTCCTTGGGGTGGCGATCGCCGTCGCCATCGCTCGGAGCGATCTGCCGGGCAGGCATCTCCTCGACAGCTTCGCCATGCTGCCGCTTGCGGTTCCGGGTCTGGTGCTCGCCTTCGGCTACATCTCGATGAGCCAGGAAGGGCGCGCTTTCGCCTTTCTGAATCCCACGCGCGATCCTGTCTTCCTCCTCGTGATCGCCTACGCCGTCCGGCGGCTGCCGTATGTTGTCCGCGCGGCGGTCGCCGGCCTCGCCCAAACCAGCGTGACCCTGGAGGAAGCGGCGCGCAACCTCGGCGCGACCCCGTGGCGCGCCTTGCGGAAGATAACTCTCCCCCTCATCTCGGCCAATATCGTCGCGGGCGGGTTGCTGGCCTTTTCCTTTGCGATGCTGGAAGTCTCCGACTCGCTCATCCTCGCGCAGAAACAGCAGGACTATCCCATCACCAAAGCCATCTACGAATTGTTCAACCTCCTGGGCGAAGGGCGCGCCGTGGCGTCCGCCCTGGGCGTATGGGCCATGATCTTCCTCGGGTTGACCCTGCTGGCCGCCACGCGCCTGCTGGGCAAAAAGATGGGCGCGCTCTTCCGCGTCTGAACGGCGGTTGACTCCCGCTCCAGGCGGCTGGCACAGCCGCCTCTACAACTTCCACAGCGACGCCGCTCAGGAAGCGCGGGCGAAAAGTGAATATTTGCGGTAGCGGGTGATGCAAGGCGGCTCAACGGAGCGAAACGCCGTCGGCCGCCAGCATGGCCGCGCCGAGAACGCCCGCGCTGTCGCCCAGCGCGGGTTTAAGAATCGGGGTCTCGAAGCTGTTGTTGAAGAGATGCTTCCTGATCTCGGCGCGGACTTCTTCCCCGTAGAGGGCGTCGATGTTGCCCACGCCGCCGCCGATGACGATGGCGTGCGGGTCGAGAACATTGATGACTCTCGCGATTCCGAGGCCGAAATATTCGACGAGCCTGCGGATTGTCGCGGCGGCGTGGGGGTCGCCCGCCGCTCGGCGAGCGATATCCGGCAGCCGGAGAGCCGCGCCGGAGAGCGAGGCGTAGCGCCGTTCCAGCGCCGGGCCGGAGAGGACGGTCTCCACGCAGCCCCGCTTGCCGCAGTAGCAAGGCGCGCCGTTTTCTTCCAGGACATTGTGGCCCCACTCGCCCGCGATTCCGTGCAGGCCGTGCAGCGCATGGCCGTTGACGACGATGCCGCCCCCCACGCCCGTGCCGAGGATGACGCCGAATACCGTGGGCTGGCCGCGCGCCGCGCCGAGCGCGCTCTCGGCCAGCGCGAAGCAGTTGGCGTCGTTCGCCATGGCGATCCGCACACCGAGCGCGGCTTCCAAGTCTTCGCGGAGAGGCCGGCCGATGAGGCAGACGGTATTCGAGTTCTTCAACGTCCCGAGCCGGGGGTCGAGCACGCCCGGCGTCCCGATGCCCAGGGTTTCAGGAAGTTCCCGCCCGCTCTCTTCCGCCATGCACCGGACAAGCTCCCGTATGCGGCCAACGATGTGGCCGTAACCCCGCTCCGCCTGCGTTTCAATACGGCGCCGCAGCAGCGGCTGACGCCTTGCACCCCATTCCATGATGACCCCCTCGATTTTCGTTCCGCCCAGGTCGATCCCCCACAGCGCCGGATGGCGCTTCACAACACTCCTCCGGGGCGTTGCGCGGATTGGGCACGAGAGATGCTTTTTAGACTTGTAAGCAATTTGGAATTGAAATACATATGAGCATCCTCCTCTCTCTCGGATTCATTTGGCTGGCGTTAATAGCTTTCCTGGTTATCCAATTTACCCGTGCGCCGCACGGTTACCAGGATGAGCAGGGATTTCATTTTGTCAGAACGCCCTCTGTAGCCCGGCCCGCCCGCCGCGTCGCAAACGCCGGCTTCCGCCACGCCGGCCTTCGACTCTCCCACGCCAGTCTCGTTCGTTGATCTTCCTGGGTAGGCGGCTCTCGACTGTCGGGAGCCGCTGTTCGCCGGTTTCTCATTTCTGCAAGGATTCTCGATTCCGAGAGTCTCAATCCCGTGACAGCCCTCCCACCCGATGCTATTCGTAAAGGATGGGTTTCGATCTCGCATCCGCTTACGATCCCAAGGGCGACCAGGCGCAGGCGATCGCCAAACTGACAAAATCCGTCGAAGCGGGGAACCGGCACCAAACGCTTTTGGGGGTGACCGGTTCGGGGAAGACCTTCACAGCCGCCAACGTCATCCGCAACGTTGAACGCCCCACGCTCGTCATCTCGCATAACAAGACGCTCGCCGCCCAGTTGTATTCGGAGTTCAAGCAATTCTTCCCGAACAACGCCGTCGAATACTTCGTAAGCTACTTCGACTACTACCAGCCGGAAGCCTACATCCCGCGCACGGACACCTACATTGAAAAGGACTCCTCCATCAACGAGGAGATCGAGCGGCTGAGACTCTCGGCCACCAGCTCGCTCCTTTCGCGGCGCGATGTCATCGTCGTGGCCAGCGTCTCGTGCATCTACGGCCTCGGCTCGCCGGAGGATTACATGAACATGCTCCTGACCCTGAAGAAGGGCCAGCGCATCACCCGCGAAGCCGTGCTGGGCAAGCTCGTCGAGATGCTCTACGAGAGAAACGACATCGCCTTCGCCCGCGGCAAGTTCCGCGCCCGGGGAGACGTGGTCGAAGTCCACCCCGCCAATGCCGACGAAGAAGCCATCCGCCTCGAATTCTTCGGCGACGAGATCGAAAAAATCTCCCGCTTCGACCCCCTGACCGGGCATGCCGCCGAAACCCTCACCGTCGTCACCTTCTACCCCGCCAAACAATTCGTAACCCCTCATGACAAAATGCGGAGCGCCCTCGTCACCATCCGCGAGGAACTGGACGGGCGCATCGCCGACTTCGAGAAACAAGGCAAACTCCTGGAGGCCCAGCGCCTGAAGATGCGCACCGAATACGACCTCGAAATGATGCAGGAAATGGGCTTCTGCAGCGGCATAGAAAACTACTCCCGCCACCTCAGCGGACGCCCGCCCGGCTCGCGCCCCTTCACCCTCCTCGACTTCTTCCCCAAGGATTACCTCCTCGTCATCGACGAATCGCACGCCACCATCCCGCAGGTCGGCGGCATGTACGAAGGCGACCGCTCGCGGAAAACCGTGCTGGTCGACTTCGGCTTCCGCCTGCCCAGCGCATTGGACAACCGCCCGCTGAACTTCGAAGAATTCATGGGGATGACCAACCAGATCCTCTACGTCAGCGCCACGCCCGCGGAATTCGAAATAAAAAACAGCGTCGCCGGCAATACGCGCTACATCCCGCACACCCGCGCCCGCATCGGCGAGGGCGAAACCGCCCCCAACGCCCTGCCGAAAATCTCCCGCACCAACGACGCGCCCGAGAAATTCGATGTCCACACCCCCGGCGCCCGGCTCGTCGTCGAACAGATCATCCGGCCCACCGGCCTTCTCGACCCGCAAATAACCGTCCGTCCGCTCAAACGGCAGATCGACGAAACCATCGAACTCTGCCGCGGGCGCGTCGAGAAGCAGGAGCGCGTCCTCATCACCACCCTCACCAAACGCACAGCGGAAGACCTCAGCGACTACCTGCGCGACGTCGGGTTGAAAGTCCGCTACCTCCACAGCGACATCGACACCATCGAACGGGTGGAAATACTGCGCGCCCTCCGCGCCGCCGAATTCGACATCCTCGTCGGCATCAACCTGCTGCGCGAAGGCCTCGACCTGCCGGAAGTAAGCCTCGTCTGCATCCTGGACGCCGACAAGGAAGGCTACCTGCGGAGCCAGACCTCCCTCATCCAGACGGCGGGCCGCGCCGCGCGCCACATCAACGGCGAAGTCATCCTCTTCGCCGACACCGTCACCTCCAGCATGGAAAAGCTCATCGCCGTCACCGAGTACCGCCGCGCCCGGCAGATGGAGTACAACGAGCGGCACGGCATAACCCCGCGGAGCGTCCAAAGAGCCGTGCAGGAAAGCCTCCACACCATATTGAAAGCCCGCCAGATCCAAGAAAGCGTCGTGCGCGAAAGCGGCGGAGACTTCAGCTTGGGCGAAGTCCTGCGCGAACTTCAGCAGGAAATGGAACTCGCCGCCGGCAACCTGGAGTACGAGCGGGCCGCCCTCCTGCGCGACCAGATCATGGAGTTAAAGGAAGGAACCGGCGTCAACCGGATCGAACCCAAGCGCCGCCCGATCAAATATGGAAAAAAGGCCGCCCGCCGCACCGCGCGCGTTTGATATGAAAAAGATTTGCGCAACGTAAAATGCGGTGTAGACTAGCAACTCAATCGCGGGGTGGAGCAGCCTGGTAGCTCGTCAGGCTCATAACCTGAAGGTCGTGGGTTCAAATCCCACCCCCGCAACCATTTCCAAATCAACGGAAGTGCCTCTGGATCAGCGATCTGCAACGCGCTGAAATTTCTGCCCGCCGGCCGCCCAAAACGACCTGTGGCCAGATTTTCCGGCCATGTGTGCCCAAAACCACGGCGATATCAACTTCCGCCCAGGAATTTGCCAGCGCCGTTTACGAGGCACAACCATGGCATCCAAATTCCTGCGTCACCGAACGTGGTGGGTAAAGTTCTATCACCCCGTCACGGGCGCGCGTATCCGCGAAAGCCTCGAAACTCACGATCCCGCCCGCGCGGAACTGCTGCGCCAGTGCATCGAACTGGAAGTGGCGCTGAGTGATCCTCGATTCCGTGCGGCTGAGATACCTTCCCATCTCCGCCAGGAGATCGATTCATGGGCCGCCAACCACACAAATCTTCCGGGTGAAGCACAACAGGCCTTGATCGAGGTCAACGAAGCGCCCCGTCCTGCGCCTCCAACGCCGGCCGTACGCGCTCAGGATTGTCAACAGCAGACGACAATCGACGAGGCGCTCAAAAAATATTTCGCACAGATTCAGGAGGAGAACGCCCCCATGCACGTCCAGAACAAGGTTTCAATATTGCGCCGGTTCCTCGGAGACGAGCGAGTCGAGCAGGTGCTCGGTTTCAAGAAACCTGCCGGCCGAAAGGCCTTGGCGCCGTTTTTCGAGGGCGAGTTTCTCGGAGAACTCACACCGTCCATGCTGCAGGACTTCATGGAACAACTGCCGGTTACCCGGAAAACCAAGCGCCATTACCGGGAGTTTTTTCACCATTTCATCGAGCTCTGCCTCAATTTCGGATACCTGACGCCTACGAACTGGCACTGCCCGAATCCTGTCGCCGCTCTTCCGAGTTACGTCACCCGGAATCGGCGCATCGTATTCCTCACAGCCGAGCAGGTGGAGGAACAACTACGGGTTCTGACTCCCTTCCCGGAAATCCGTATGGGGGTGGCCATCATGATTTACGCCGGCCTGCGCCGGGCCGAAACCCTCTGGCTCACCAGGGATTCCATTTCCAGCGACCTGTCCTACATTTCGGTCCTAAACCGCATCGACCACGAGCACGACATCGAAAGTTCTCTCAAAACCGGCGAGCGGACAGTGACGATTCTGCCTCCCTTGGCAAAGTTGCTCCAGGAATACCTTCCGGGGCTCAAGAGCAAGTGGCTTGTGCCGGCCCGTTCCGGGGAACGGTGGGAAGGCGATAATTTCGCTAAAAACCTGCGCAAAAAAAACGAGGAAGCCGGAATCAAGTGGACCTGCCTGCATTACCGGCACACCTACGCCACGCAACGGGCAGCCGAGGGCTGGCCGCTCTTCCGCATCGCAAAGGAGATGGGAAACAGCGCTGCGGTTGTCGAGGAGTATTATGCAGGATTCATTCGACCATCCGCGCCGCCCGCGTGCGTCCCAGACGGAATCGGGGCGCCGGACGCCCTTCGTGAATTTCGCCTTGTGCAAGGAGGAGCTGCGTAACGCAAACTCAGCTTTTGGCGAACAGTTGGCGAAGCTTTTCCAGCAATGCCTTTGACGGCCCGCCGCCGGCTGGGTTCTCACTCTTGTCACGGCAAAGTTTTAATGCGCCCGATATTCGTTTCATCCACCCGCCGCCCGGAGCGGCGTCATCAAGTTCACGAATGGCGCCCCTCCACTTTTGCCAGCCAAACTTATTGGCAAATGCGAAAAAACGCCTGAAGCCATTCTCAGAAGCCTGCCGCAGTGATCGAACCAGATCGCAAATCTCCTTAACATCGTCATCAAACGCGTCAGCTTTATCGACAGGCAGTTCCTCGTAGCTATCCGCGTCCGGGTGAATCTCCGGCGGCTCCCCCTCATCCAGAACCGCGGCCTCGGTGGTCTTATCTTCCCTCGCTTTCAGCGCGGCCAGTTTCCTGTTTAGAATTGCGCGCAACAGCGCTCGCCACCGCCTGAGAACGGAAGCTGTGCTCTCGACAGCCAGCGGCACCGCTGGCACCCTCCCAAGAACGCAACGTTGCATGGTCTCGACGAGCTTCCGCGTCGCAAACCTGGAGTTACTGTGAAGAAATTGTCTCCGGGCTTTGTCACCGAGCAAATCGACTTCAGCCTTATTCCGCTCCCACCAGTTCTTAAAGTCGGCATCTTTCAGAGAGTTCAATATCTCCACAAGAGATCTCACTGTGTCAGCCTCAAGGGAACCGCTTGGCCAGTACTCGGCAGCGATCACTTTCTCGCACTCCCTGGCCCATTTCTTCGCGTCCCTCTCAAACCGGTTCCTGGTTGCCTTATCAAGGCTTCGTATCAAGTAGTCTGCATCAAGCTGCTTTAGGATGTTTTCAAAATCCTGGCGGCTGTCCGGCGACCTCGTCTCGCGCTGCCGCATCAATTCCTCAACCAGCAGTGGATCGAGTCGCTTGAATATCCCTGTCATGATCGGATTGGGTTCGCGCGGCGCTCCAGCCGCTTCGGATTGATCTCCGCTCATTTTCTCCTCTCCCAACTCGGCTCCCAGAATCAACTCTAGTGCCGACAGGTTCTGGGCTAATGCCGCACGTCCGGTATCACTCGACAGGTTCGTGACAGCATCCAACAAGGCCTCCGGAGTCACTTCCCGCAACAGTTTGGGAATAAGCTTCTCTATCAGGAGACTTTGAATCCCCTGGGCCGTCACTGGCTCGCCACGCGATTTTTTGACTTCGGCTTCTATCTGCTCCACGGTCGGCATCTCTGCGCAACCGATGAACTTATCCCACACATCCTTTTCGAGAACCGCTTCCGGCCTCAGTTTCAAAAACAGATCCGAAAGAGGTGTACCGCAAGGGCTCCGAGCGTCTTCCTCCGCGCATTCGCTGAGCGAATCCTGCCAGCGGTCAAGTTCTTCAAGCCGATCCCAATATGTTCCAATGTTTCGAAGGATGTTCTCTTCGATGTACGGAGCATGGAACACAATTACGGATCCCAGGAGCTTCTCCTCGTTGGAAACGCTGACGCCTTGAGCGGTTCTCACAGCGAGAGCAGCGAGCTTCTCCATCGCGATTTCGGGTTCGGCTATAAAGAAGTGCCGCGGAAGCAGCGCCACTCCCTGGCCCTTGCCCACTTTCTTGGAGCCTTTGCCGACGAGGAAATCGTCAGGCACCACGATCGATGCCCGAGCACTGCCGGCGCCTGGACGTCGAGTGCTATAGATGAACCTCCTGGATTCGCTCTTTCTTTCAAAGAGCTTCCGTGCCCGCTTCAGAAAAGCTTTCTCTGAGCCTTCCCATGGCACCCGCACTTGGTACGACAAGTTCGGCATTGGCGTCACCACCACTCGGAAAAAGCCCTGCACAATAACGCGATCCACTTCCAGTCGCGTGCTGACCGGCAGCGTTCGAAAGCTTATTTCGTCCTGGTAAGGAATCTTCGGCCAAAGAAAGCTATTCGTTCCGATAAGGATGCCCCTCGCCGCAAAATAGTCCTGGGTGAGGATGTGAACTTTGAGGAACTCCAGGACTTCCGTCTCCTCCACTTGCCACAGCCATGGCTTTGTCATTTCACACCTGGGCAATTGCCTCACGACATCGCACAATCGGGACGTCATTGGGAGAAAGCCGGCACAACTCTTCGTCAGGCGGCGATGGTGAAGCGCGGCCTCGAGGTGCCGCAGAAAGCCGATTTTAGAGTTTGCCCTGAGGTGGAGCATCTGCACGCCCGCCGTGATTTTTTCGACCTCCGCCCGGCACATCTCCTCCGGTCCACTGGAAAGGACGAGATGGCGAAACCGCGAACTGAACCTGTCCTTGAGGCTCTTCGCTGCGGGAATCGGTGATCCGCCCTCTTGTTGGGGCATAAGCCGGCCAAAGTGTTCGTTCAGCCTATGGAATATCTCCTCAAGGAGAGTGTCCTGCATCGATAATCGCGTCCAAAAGATCGGAGTGCGGGCTGCCAGATGGACTTCTCTCGCTAGTAGCCCCAACACGTTCTCGCCGGCCTCTGCGAACCGCTCAGAGCGCTTTTCATCCTGAACCGCGGCGTTGTAGTCGTAAAGGTGCCCTTCCCTAACCGCGATGGTGGCTATCTGCACCTCCGGGGTGAGAATGAGCGTGGCCAGCTCGAAAACCGCTTCGTCCTTGATCGGGATCTTCGCCGCCCATTTATGAATATCCTCATGGCCAGGATTGCCTGCAGAAGCGCGCGTCCCTGCTGCCTTCTTTCTCACTCGTGACGCCTGCTTTGTGGTTCCATCCATGAACACTGCCAGTGTGAGGCCGGCCGCTTTCTTCCGGATTTTGCTCACGTATGACGTGGTGATTTTTTCGCGGGCAGCAATCCTCTTCGGTGGCTCATCCGCGCACAGGGCGCTCAGAATTCTCAACTGGAGCTGCTTTTCCTCAGAAAGGTGCACCGGCGGAGCACGGAGGAGGTCAGTCAGCCGCCGCATGTCTTCGGCACTGCAAACTAGCGGGACGGCTTTTGGCATAAGGATCAGCAACTTCAGCCATATCAACCAAACCTGCCATAATTTTCCAGCGCCGTTGGACGAGTGGTGAGAGAAACGCCGCCAAAAACCTGGACTGCCGCAGAACTGGGCTCCCGCTGGGAGTACCATCCTTCGAGCGTCGTCCGGGTGATGCGCCGTTTCGGTTTCTCCGGAATGAAGTTTGGACCAAGCAAGCAGGCCGCGCGGCGCTTTGCCGACGCCGACGTTAAAACCGTCGAGAGAATAGCGGCTCTTCAAATCCACACGACCGGGGAAATCGAGCGGGGCAGCGGCGGCGCCGAGCGGGAGCCTTAATCCCGCAGCGCTGCGCGGAAGCGCAGCGATTGTTCTTTGACATTATAGCCGGCAGAAATGCCGGACGCTCAGATACGAAAATCCTTTGATTTTCCCGAACAAGCGACTCGATCGCGCGAAACCGCCGGTAACGGCGGGGGATGCGCGACGGTGGCGGGTACGAATCCCGCCCCGATGGCAGCGCGGCGAGCGGATGAGCGGTCTTCGGACGGCAATTTCCGCCGCTCCGATGGCGAGTTGAATGGCACGCCCCGTCCTCCATGCCGATGACAAACGCAGAGGGCGAAGCGGGCGAAACGGATTCCAAAATCGACCTCACAGTCGTCAATGGAGTCCTGCCACAGCCGGGAAGGTGACTTACAGTAAGTGGCTCAAAAACCTGCGTAAGGATGAAGCGGCTACCCTCCGCGAGGGCGTTATCCATGATGGGTAACAGGCCGCGGCCAAAACGGCACGAGACTTCTGCCCGACGTCTGGGTGGACGCCGGCGCCATCCATAACAGTCTCCGCAGGCTGCCACCCACCTACCCTGGCACAAATCGCCGCGCTGAAACGAGGACACCCGCAACACCCTGTCGCCTCGGCGACAAGGCCGTCAAGCCGGATGGGCTTGCGGGGTAGGAAGCCCGACCAAGCAAACGCGGTGCCGTAATGGCCCTGACACGCCAAATTCGGACGAACGGCAGGAAATGAAACCAACGCTAATACCTATGACAGCAAAAACTGAAAGGTGGGAAGAAATCGACTGGTTCGAGATCGAACGCGAGGTCTTCCAGATGCAGAAGCGGATTTTCCGCAAATCACAAGGAAATCGTCGCAATGACGTTCATAACATACAACAGCTACTAACCAGCAGTTGGTCGGCCCGCAGCCTTGCGGTCCGTAAGGCGGCCGAAGATAGCAAGGGGTGTAACACCCCAGGCGTCGACGGCCAGGCCGGACTGACGGACCCACAGAAGCTGAGACTCGCCAACGAGATCTCGCTTCACCAGCGTCCACAAGCAGTCAAGCGGGTGTACATTCCCAAAAACGGAAGCCCAGAGCTTCGACCTTTGGGCGTCCCCACGCTCACCGACCGCACCTTACAGCATCTGATTGCGCTTGCATTGGAACCCGAACACGAGGCGAAATTCTCGCCCCACATGTATGGGTTCCGCCGCGGGCGCGGATGCCACGATGCACTGATCCACATTCGACTGCACATCCAACGCAGTCCAAAATGGATATTGGACGCCGACATCGAGAAATTTTTCGACAGGCTGGACCACTCAGCCATTCTGAAGAAACTCGATACATGGCCATATATGGAAACCGCCGTCCGGCGGATCCTGAAGTTCGGGGTCATGGAAGGCGTTACGCTGGAGCCAAGCGAACGAGGCGCGCCACAGGGCGGGCCACTCTCGCCGCTGCTTGCCAACATCATGTTAGCGGGTTTGGAGACAGACCTCGAAAACGCGTTCCAGGCTGGCAGCAAAATAGAAGGAATCCGCCTCAGAAGGCCACCGCGGATAGTGCTTTACGCCGACGATTTTATCGTCCTGACAGAGCACAGAGAGGTGGCCGAGGCGGCCAGAACCTTCATCGATAATTGGCTCATGCCGCTCGGGCTTCGGTTGAGCCCGACCAAATCGCGGATCACCCATACCGTGGACAAGGTTGACGGCCGGCAGGCTGGCTTCGACTTCCTCGGATGCCGGGTGCAGCAATTCCGCGTCGGAAGGCACGCAGTGCGGCCATATTTCAATGGCCTGTGGACCGACATACGGCCCAGCCGCAAAGCGGTCCACAAACTCCTCCAAAAGTGCAAGGAAACCATCCAAAAGATGGGTCCGCACAAACGGAGGAACGCCGCATACAAGCAGCGAGCAGAGACAGGCAAGGGTGGACCCATCGAGGTCATGATCATCCACCTAAACCGATCCCTCCGAGGATGGTGCGGATACCACCGCCACCACAACGCGAAGGACACCTTCAGCCGGGTCGATCGCGAACTGTTTACAATAATATGGCAATGGGCAAAGAGAACCTTTCCACGACGAGGCCGCAGATGCCTTGTGCAGGAACTATTTAACGGCGGTAGCCCGTGGCGCTTCGGCGTCATGCAGGGCTCAACCGGGGAACCGGTGAAGCTGATGGCAGCCGCCAGCACCCCGATACGAAGGCATGTTCTCCTTCAGGCCGGTCGCTCGTTTTACGACGGCGGCTGGATCTACTGGGGGGCGCGCCTCGGGAGATACCCCGGACTGCCCAGCAGGGTAGGCGGACTGCTCAAGAGGCAGAACGGCAAGTGCGCCCTCTGCCAGCAGAGCATCACCGCGCAGGATAGGGTGCTAACGGCACAAGTGCCACTACGGGAAGAAACCCATAGAAGGAGGACCATACTCCTACATGAACGCTGCGACGAGAAACTTAGTGACGCTACGGTCACGGAAGACCCCTTCCACGACCGTTAGCCGACTGTAGCCCAGTGCATGGAGACGTGCACGCTGGGTTTTGAGGCGAACCGGGTCCGCGAGGACACGGCGAGCCTGCCCGTAAGAACTGACGGGCCGGGGCTTACATGCTCCGGCTCGTCACAACTTTAACAGCGGGGGAACTGGATTCCCTCGGTAGCAAACCAACAGCAGTGGTTCGGAGGAACCACCGCATTTCACAAGGAACAGCGTGACCGTCTCGACTCCGTCGAGTGGAACCAGTTCCCAACAACAAGGAGAGACATACAATGAGCGAAAACAGTACGACACTTAATGTTGAGCAGATCGAAAAGGAATATCGGCAGAAGACGTATAACGTCTGCCGTTGGATCCGAGAGGGCAAGGTAAAAGCAGAAACCCAAGGTAAGGCTTACCTGGTAGACCGCGCATCGCTTGAAGAATATCTGGCGAAGAAAGGTCAAAAGATCGCCGCCTCTGAGGTGCCCGTAAAAAAGGGAGAGGCGAGCCCGGATAAGGCCGGAGGCAGTCAGCAAACCGCAGAGCAGGTTAAGCCATCCAAAGTCGCGGAAGCCGGAAAGTTCCCGGTGCCTCCCGATTTATGGGCCGGCGCTGAGCCAGTCACATCGAAAATAGAAACGCCGAGGCGTGAAGATCAGCCAACCCAGCGGGGGAAAACCCAGCCTGCTAAGCGCGATGAACCCAAGCAAAATCACGAAGCTTCAAAGAGGAAAAGCCGGAAGGGGCCGGTCCGCTACGTGAAGGATTCAGCGAGACACCTCGATCTGGTACAGATGCTGGACGTGCTTGACTGGCTAATCAGGCGAATCACCGCTGGCATTGCCGGGACAAACATTCCACCGAAAAAGTAAGGAAGAAGCCATTAACCCACAATAGAAAACAGGGGACTATCATATAATGTCAACAGAGCCCATTAACAATACTGACCAGCCACGTCAGCCGCAAATAGTAGAGAACTATACGTGGATGACAATCAGAGAGGGGTGCGAGCTTACCGCGCGTCCACGTACTGCCCTCCATAGTTGGATCAATGTCCAGAAACTTCCATCTCGTCTGAAAGGCCGCTCAGTCATGGTCCCCAAGGAAAGGTTGCTGGAGCTACATTCGAGTAAGCCCATAAAACCGCCACAAACCTCGAAGCCGGTGGCTCAAAGTAAAACAGGAGAAACTCAGGAAGCGCACTTGACTATTGCAACAAGCAAACTCTGTGCGCACCCGCTGAGCGCGGAAATCTACGGCTCCTTCCATGGGGAGGAAGACGCCTTGATGGAAAGCGTGCGATCAGATGGAATTCTGACCCCGCTTCTCATCACATCGAAAAACGTTGTCGTCGCCGGCGGTGAACGCCTGCGGGTCGCGCGGGCATTGAAACTCCCGGAGATCCCTGTCCGCGTGCTCGACCTCACCGACCCGCTGGATATCCAGCAAGCGCTAATCGAGTCTAACGTCAGTCGCGATAAAAAAAATGAGCAGAAGATCCGCGAATACCGGGCGCTCAAGCTGATCGAGCGGGAGAAGGCAAAGAAGCGAAAGGGAACGCGGACCGACCTGGTGTCAAATTTGACACCAAGTGACACCGGCAAATCCCGGGACCTCGCCGCCGTCAAGGTCGGTTGGTGTGGCAGCACCGCGGAGAAAGGCCTCAAGGTCCTCGAGGCCATCGAGCGTTGCTCCGAAACTGGAAATATGCAGACCGTCGAGGAGGTACGGACAACTCTCAACCAAGAAAGCGTCGATGCTGCGTACAACAAGGCCATGAGCCTTGGTTGGCTTTCTGACACTTTGAATCTCGGCAAGAGACGGGATGCGAAGCCCGAGGTTCGCATCCGGGCGTCCTTCAAGAAGGCCACAAGTGCAGCCGAGAAGCTGGCGGCGGTTGTCCTCGGCGATGAGATCGCCCACTTCACACCCCTGCAAGCTCAGAAGTTGAAGTTGGCGCTCCTCCCAGTGCTGAAATGGCTGGATGGACTCGACCCGGTCGAACACGCGGCCTAAGCAAACTGCCCCGTCCCGGGAGAACAGGGACAGGGCAAAACCTAAAAATCATTAAATTATGAGTGCTAATTCAAAGATCGAATGGACCCAGGCCACCTGGAATCCCACCCGGGGTTGCACCGAGGTGAGCCCGGGTTGCAAAAGATGCTACGCCAAAATCTTTGCGGAGCGCTTCCGCGGCGTAAAAGGCCATGCCTACGAAAGAGGATTTAACCCACGTCTTGTCCCGGAGAAGTTGCTGGAGCCGTTGAAATGGAATGAGCCGAGGATGATTTTCGTCAACTCGATGAGCGACCTGTTTCACAAAGACTTCCCGGACGATTACATCGTCGATTGCGCCAGGGTCATGTGCATGGCGGGTCAGCATACCTTCCAGGTCCTGACTAAGCGGGCCGACCGCATGGCCGCACTGTTGCAGACCAAGCTTCGCTTCGCCGGAGAACAGCCCCACATTTGGTGGGGGGTGAGCGTGGAAGACAAAAAATATGGGGTGCCCAGGATCGACCGATTGCGAGAGGCGCCGGCACAGGTTCGCTTCCTCTCGATCGAACCTCTATTAGAAGACATCGGCGCCATCGACCTCACCGGCATTTCGTGGGCGATCATCGGAGGCGAGAGCGGTGCCGGCGCGCGGCCGATCCTGCGAAACTGGGTCACCGGCATTCGTGATCAGTGCCTGAAGGGCCAGGTAGGGATCTTTTTTAAGCAATGGGGCGGGATACGCAAGGGCAAGACGGGCCGAGAGCTTGAGGGACGCACCTACGATGAACTGCCGCCGCGAGTGCAGCCAGCGCCCCGAAGTAAAGCCGATATCTCCGCTTTCATCGCCGAGATCGAGGCCAAGTACGGGCTCTCCGCTGATATCGAAGGAGAGCAACCGTAAATAGTCGGTGACTTCGATATTATCGAAGATGAGTCAGGGGGTGCGACGCTTCTTGGAGGCGTCGGTCCGCGCTTTCGCAAGGACCTCCGGCAAATCTAGACCTAATGCCTCGGCTATTTTTAGCAGGGTGTACAGGGTTGGCCTGATCTCACCGCCTTCTACGTGCCGAACGCCGGTGCGGCTCATACCGGCCATTCGGGCGAGGGTCTCCTGGGAAATGGAGCGTTTCCGGCGCTCGTCGCGGAACGCAACGATCACCCGGTTCACCGTTTCCGCATGGGCATCGAAGGACACGCCTCAACGCTAAGAGCTTGCAAAACGCCGGGATACGGCCATATATGGCCGTATCTCTGGTTCAGAGGTTTGAACCCACACGCTCCTTTTATGGCGCTTCTTTCATGTGCGGAATGCGGCCAGCCCGTCTCGTTCCGCGCGGATGCATGCCCGCTTCATGGGCTTCGGTCCCGCCAGCTGCCGCGACCACCGTTGAACCGGCTGCCTATCATAAACGACCGGGCGTGGAGCAGTCTGACTGCCCCGGGAGTGTCGTTCGGAATCCAGAAGGGGCCGGGCTTTTTATGAAATCCTGGAAGTCAGCAGCAGGCGCTCGAAAAAGCGGCGGACGGCTGTTGCCCAGAGCCCCCAACCCCCTCCCTGATCACGGTGCCTCTTGCCCTCGATCTAGAGGCTCTCGGGGTCAGAAAACGTACCGCCGGGACATGCCATCAATCTCATACGCGGACAGTCGGAACTACACAGAAAATCCCCTGGTAATTCCTGCCCGTTCCGCCTGGGTGTCTCCTCGATCCGAAACGCTCAGGGGATGGATCTCGCTTGGCTCCTCAGTCGATTCCCTTCATCAACTCATCCCACGAGCACTGGAGGGCTTTCCGCAGACGTGCAGCAACCGCGACAGTCGGCTGGGAGCTGCCCGCTTCCACCCCGCTGGAGGTAGGACCTGTCGATCTCCGCAAGCTCGCAAAGCTGCTCTTGCGTGAGGCTCGCTTCTGTCCGCAAGCGCGAAAGATTCCGGCCGAAGATATTCGGAGGCGACACCCTTCCAGTCTGACAATTCCTGCCTCAGATAGACGCCGCAGATATGCGGCTTTCTCCTTGCTGATTCCGTGCCGTCCTGATTGGCTTTGATCTCAAATGCACGCGAACCCCTTCGCCCTATTTCCGGAATCTGAGTGGTCGAGAGCGGCCAACCGCACGGTGGCGTCGAATTATTGGTCGCTTGGAGAGGATGTGGAACGGTGAAAGCGAGCATCTATATCGAAGGAATAGAAGCCCTCTTCAACGAGGCGCTCTCTCAGTTCAGGTACGGCTTGAACCCTAGGGCGGCAAGTCTTGCAACGCCCAAACAAACGGATCAAGTTTTGCCGGGGTCTGACAGGTCGCATGAATCGATCAGGATTCCCAATTCGTTCGGCGGCTATAACATTGTTTCAGCCAGTACCATCGAGGCGATTGTGATTCCTGAAAAATTCGCCAAGGAGCAAAAAGCGGCTCTGGATTCGGCAGCACGAGTGGATTTTACATCGCCAACCTGACCTTTTTGGAACATGATCGCGCCCCCCTTTTTACAGGCTGGTCAGAATAATCGGTTGCTAACCTCAAGTTTCTTTTCCTGGCTCCTTGAGTCGGCCGACCAGAACCATGGGCCCCTTCATGCGTTACAGTGGGAATACGAGGCAGGCAGAGTTTCCACCAGTGAAATCCTTGCCGTGTGCGCGTTCGCAACACTGGCGACCCAGCAGGATCCAGGGCTGCAGGAAAAAGTTAAACTTTTCCGGGACTCCGTTGAAATTCCCGATGATTTCATCCCCTTCGCAAACAGCCCCAAGACAAACGCAGGCTCAAAGGGAAGCTCCGCCGCCCAGATTCTTTCCTCCCCGTCGCCAGAGCTTGCAAGTGCGGTTGCCGACTCGGTCGTCGCCTATCTATTACGCCGCAGAACCAAACGGCGCCGCCGGTTGGCAGGATTGCAGGTGGTGGCGTTCCAGCATCCCGTGGATCGCGCCCTGATGGCCACCATCAAATCGCTTCCCGTTGTAGACACCATCCTGACCAAATTCGTGGGATCGCAAGCCCGCAACGCAGAGGTTGCGCTGACTGGAAGGGGAATCCTCGTTGGGCCACAGGGTGGTCTGAGCCCCCTTTATGAATGCTTTGCGGAGGCATGTGAAGCGCTGGACCTCCGCCCAACGCCTAGGCTATTTATCGAGCAGGGACCGATCGGAACAAGAAGCTTAGGGATTGACCACCCCTCGGTGGTCGTGACATCGGCAACTCTCTCATTCTTAACACGGGATGAACTTCTCTTCGCGCTGGGCCATGAGCTGGGACACATCAAGGCCGGGCACCTTCGATACCACACCGTGGCCGAAACGATTCGCGACTCTGCGGAACTTCTCGCAGACATGACCCTCGGAATATCGAAGATTCTTGAGGGGGCAGCGATAACGCCGGTGCTCTCCTCGTGGGTTCGAAGGTCCGAGTTGACGGCCGACAGGGCGGGGTACTTGGCGTGTCAGGACAGGGAAGTGGCGCTGAGAACCATTCTTAAATTCGCCGGGTATCCTCCATCCCTTTACCGGGAACTCCATTCCCGCGTGATCGTTGAACAGGCGGCCCAGTTGCAGGAGTTGCTCTCCAGTGGGCTGATGAACCGATTTTATAAATTAAGCCAACTCTGGACTGCCATGCAGCCCTTCCCGATCCTGAGGGCCTACGAACTGTTGGAATGGTTGAAGGATGGTTTTCCCGAGGAGCTTCTTGAAATGTCTCCGGCTCAACTTGCCCAAGTGCAGGCATGGCAAACCGACGACCCGGTCTTGGCCGAATTTATTCATGCCGTGGTTCGAATCGTTGCGGACTGGGCCGTAAGCCGCTATGGCCTTAGTCCGAAACAATGCCGGCGCACGCTCCGACAGATCGTCCTCGAAGGACAATCCGCGCGCGGCACCAACTTGGCCTTCATCCTTCAGGTCGGCATCATTCTCGAAAAAGCGTCCTCGGATTCAGTGATCTTCACGTTGGTTGTTCTGGTCAACGAGGGTGGGAAGGCCGTCAAGGTCAAAATTCCCATCGAGCGATCCGAGTCCTGGGATGATGTTCCAAAGCAGTATCGCGACGGATTTATCCGCAGCGGTCAAACGACTCTAGAATACTCCGTTTACTCTGCCTGACCCACTTCAATGATCCATATTATCCCTATCTTGATCGTGGTTGCCATGGGAACGATTGTCGCCTTTTGGGCACAGATTGTTGATTTATTCAGCCAGAGGATCATTCCATGGGTTCGTGTTAATATTTCCCCCGTTGTCGCCGAAGCTATCGCGGACGTAATCTCCTTTGCTGACGAAAAAATCGTGCCGGCAAGAAAAACGCTCAAGGCTTCGTGGAAAATATTCAGGGAAACCGTCCTTGGCACTCAAACGACGTACACGCGGGTCGGCCCGGACAGAATCCGCGCGCACACCGCCGTGGTCACGCGCAATCTTAATGGCCAGAATGCCATTAGTGAGATGGAGGAGATTGTTGACTGGTCAAACCTTCCTGAAAGCATCCGAAGCGAAATGATACGGCAGAACAACAATGCCGCGCGCTTTGATGTGCACAAGGCGGTTTGCGAAAAAGTGATCAAAGTGGCCAAAGAGAAGGATCTCTTGGAAGTGTTGGAAATGCAAAATTAACCCTATGACTGGTATGCGACTAATCGAACACAACGGAATCTGGGTCCTCGCGCTGGCCGTTGGCGTAACGGCCTACTGGGCATACCGGCGGAGATTGCGCCACAGCAGAGGCCGCGTTGACGCCAACGCGGAGCAACTCTATTCCGAAATCGCACGCAAGCTTTCCGAACAGATGGATGCCCCGCCGGAACAAATCCTGGCTGTGCTCAGGGGCGAGGCGGCAAGCCCGGCGGAGGGCAAAACGCCTCCTCCGTTGCACATGGAGTGCACCTTCCGCAAGCTGAACGCGTCCTCAGTGGAAATCATGATTATCGCAGCCTACTTTAAAGACGGCAAACCCGTTACATCGAGCTTTCGGAGGGAATTATCCTGGGACGATATCCCCTCCGACGTCCGGAGGGAATTCATCCATACAGGCAAGATCGAAATGCATTACGGCTTGGGCATGAACACTGAACCTTCGAGCACCTAAACTTATGATTCATCACTTGGTTCGCTTAATCTTTGAGGGGGCAGCGGCTATGGGCGGAGCCCTGTTCGCTGATAAAGTCGTTACGGACAAAACGGGGAGGCATATCCATGAACACCTTTTTACATGGTATTGCGAAATTCGAGATGACGTTTCCGCGTGGCTGAACAAGAACCGGCATTTAGAAATCAATAGAATTGCATTGGTTGTGCTGGATCGCTTCGATGACATAATTGTTCGTACAAAGAAAATGGCGGACCGAGTCACTCTGGGAGTATCGGGAATTAGTAAAAAGGAAGAGGTTTATGAGATTTGCACGCGTGAAGTGTCCATTGCTGAGGCGATTCAGATGTTTCCGGAATTAAGGGATCAGGCTATTCTCGTCACTCAGATTACTAATTAATATGCGCTCTTTTGGAACACGAATAGACAAGCCACAGCTTAAACCCGCCCTGGAAAGGCCCGCGGAGAACCCCGTCGAGACCCAGGATTCAGACAAGAAGGCTGGCAAAACGGATGAGTTAGGCACGCGCGAGCGCTTTAGTGCGCGTCCGCCGAAATTCAAAATGCACGACCTGATTCTTTCGGCGGCCGTGCATAATGAACTGAACACGCTGCAAAGCAGGATAGAAAACCACGCCCTGATTTACCAGGAGTGGGGATTTGAAACCGTCGATCCCCACGGGCGGAACGTGGCTGTAAATTTTTACGGTCCGCCCGGGACGGGCAAAACGATGTGCGCCGAGGCGCTGGCCGACCGACTAGGCAAAACGGTTATTGAGATCAACTACGCGGAAATTGAGTCCAAATACGTGGGGGACACTCCAAAGAACATTGTTGCGGCATTCGATCAGGCCAAGGTGCAGGATGCTTTGCTTTTTTTTGACGAAGCTGACTCAATCCTTGGCCGACGGATGACCAACGTAACGCAGTCTGCGGACCACAGCGTGAATGTATCGCGAGCTGTGATGCTCAAGCAACTCGATGCTTTTCCGGGTATTGTGGTCTTTGCGACCAACCTGGCGAAAAATTTTGACGGCGCGTTTGTCCGCCGGATTCTTCAGCATGTCTTTGTTGGTCCCCCCGATGAAAGCAGCCGGCTCCGGTTGTGGGAGAGGATGATCACGGTTAAGGTGCCCGGTCGCGACGAACTCGATTTTGAACATTTGGCAAAACGATCTGACGGACTTACCGGAGGATTAATTAAAAACGTGGTATTGCTGGCGCTCTCCTCGGTTGCCAATCGATCCACGGGATTCCAAATCATCAAAATCGAGGACATCGTGAGCGCCCTAGACAGCATCAAACGGGCGCAGCGAGAGGTGGGTTCAATGCAGGAGGAGTGGTCCACTGAATCTCCCATGAATCCTGTCCGGTTCCATCCAACTGCAAAAGTGGACTGACATCCACCCTTCACCACCTACGACAGAACATTTATGGACGATCTCCCTTTTATATTCCACGACACCGGGATGCACACCAATATGGGGGAGGGCCCCCACGCGTCTTCTTTCGGTATAACCCAGCATCAGACTGAGTACCAAAGCGGCGAACACCATCAGGGCGATGCGCATCAGAACCGTGGCGCTGGTCTCCCGGATTTTGTTTTAAGGCTTCTCGGCCCGGCTGGCATTCACTTTGGCGAGGACAAGGGCTGGCTTAATTCCAATGCGGACATCGACTTATGGCATCTACAGCACCATGATGACACTTGTGCGATTGTTTCTCAGCAACTTGTTTTGGAAAGCCTTACAGGGCACAGTGTTTCCGAAAATGAGTTGATGCAGGAAGCATACGAACGTGGCTGGTATAACCCTGGAGGGGGAACACCTGCTGCGCACGTGGGTGATCTTCTTCAAGCGCACGGTATCCCGATCGAGCGAGGGGGCGGCCGTTCGATTAAAGACCTTGAGTCGCAACTTGATCAGGGCAACAAGGTCATCGTCGCAGTGAACGGGAATGATATCTGGTACCCCCATACTCTGTCCATCTTTGACACGATTTTAACAGACATTGGTTTTATGCCCGGCCAGCCGGCGAATCACGCGGTCCAAGTTGTTTCTATCGACCATTCCAATGCGTCTCATCCGATGGTCGTGCTCAATGATTCCGGGATTTTCACGGGGGCGGGCGAACGTGTTCCCCTAGACATTTTCGAGCAGGCATGGGCCACTAGCAACGACTTTATGGTGAGCACGGAAAAAGCGCAGACGATATGAGCCAACAGACCGAAGTCGAGGACGTTTTGGTTAAAATACGCGAAAACCCCGTGTTCAAGCACCTTGTTCCGATGGAGGCAGGGATTGGATGGCCGGTGCCGATCCGCCGAAACGGGAGCGTTTATCTCTGTATCCCGACTTTTGGTCTTCAGCGAGCAGTGGGCGATCATCCCGTGCTGATTTATCCTCCTTTTGCAACCATTACTCTTTTATGGCCTAATTTGGTGATTGTGGAGTATGTAAACCTGCGTTGGAAAAAGCTCTGGAGCGAGAAGGAATTTGCGACGCCGGCCGGGACGTTTCCGCATCCCGAAATTGCCAGCCTAACATTGGCGCAATACAACGAAATGCGAACGCAACTCTTAAAGCATTACGACAGCATGTTGGACGCAAGTATGGATGAGGCTGGGATGGGCGAATTCACAAAACTTCTGTCCAAAATGATGGAGCCGCCCCTGCTGCCATATTACCGGAAGCTCTTCCCGAAGTATTACGACTATTTCATTCCGCAGGATTCCGTCCCAAACTGATAGAACGGCGCTATGGGGTAAACATTCCCTTGGGGTATAACCGAAGGGATCGACCTCTAGATTTAGGCGACTGCAATTTTCGCTGGCGATATTCCCGTCGCGACGGTATCCTCGCAACTCGGTCGCAACGGAACCTCTATTTGCGTTATATGAAAATGGAGAAGCTCGTCGGCTACCTCCATCCCGGCCTTCATGCCGGGTTGAACTCCACGGGAGACGAAACATGGCACGAGCCAAATACTACTCGCTCCGGCTCGATGATTCGTTGATCTCGCCACTTCACCACGTGGCCAAGGCCAAAAACGTTCCGACGACCAAGCTGGCAAGTCGGCTCGTCGTCGAAGCGCTTTCGCGCATCAGCGAATGCCGTCGCTGTGCTGAACTCGTCAAGAAAAACCGCCCTGTTGCCGTTCCAAGCGGCACGGGTACAACACGGAAAGGAACCCTTAAACATGAGAACCCTCGAGACTATTATGTCGCTTCTTTCGTGGATCGTGCTGGCCATCGTTTTGTATGCACTCGCTCCTTTGCTCGCGAAGCTGATTCTACTGGCAAATGGCCTTCACAGGCTCGTCGGTTCGTAGGCGGAGCGGTAGATCCGCAGAAAGCCATCTCGCCACCAGCATGGATGCTGGAAGGCGATTGCGGAATCCGCTATGCTTGACGGCAGAGATGACAGAGTACCTCGTCGAGCAGGCTGTAAACTGCGCGCACGCTCTCTGGCCAACGTGCCTGCGTGCCGTCCCTGACCTCACGGACGACTACATCTACGAGAACGAACACAAGCTCGCGGTGCCGGGCTTCTCGCAGCTTGACCCATACTCTTGCGGCGCAACCGCCGGCTGGGCCATGGTAAAGACATTCCACTCCAGCGCCAGTTTTCGGAAGTTCTACCAGGACTGCAATCCGCTGCCATTTGAGGGAACGACGGAAGGGAAGTTGGTGCGGGCACTCCGCCGCAATGGAGTCGCCGTGTCGCTGCGATCCAACCTGAACTATGCCCGCATCCGGGAGGCTATCGAAGCCGGATTCCCGGTGGTTACGACCGTCAGCTATGAGAATGCCGACGCGGATCACTGGATCGTCATTTACGGTGTTGGCTGGCGGCCAAGGCGTGTCTTCCTCTGCAATCAAGTCCTTCAGGGTTGGCCTGGCTTCGGGCGGGACGAATTGAGCTGGCCCGAGTTCCGTTCCCTGTGGAGCCCACCTGGAAGAGGTCTGGTCTGCTGGGGTAAGCCCCTCAAGGTGTAACCCGCTTCCGCACTCTAGAATTCACCGCCTAGACTAAACCGGTTACTCGCATCCAGGCTTGTCGGCCCGCAATTCGCGCTGGCGAGCCAGCCTTCAGTGCCCATGGAGGACATCGGCCTTCACCTTTCACGGCCTGAGCATCACCCCGGTGATGTCGAACTCTCACGCCGCATTCCGCGGCCAATCAGGAAACAACCTGGTGGCCGCACGGACTGTCCGGATGGTCACCTTCAACCAGAAGGAAACCAAAACCTATGTCACCACAAGCTGGTGTCGTATTGCTTGAAGAAGTCGCCCCACGTCTCCGGTCAGCAATTCCGAACGTGTGCAGCAGAATCGGTGGAGAGGATGCAGAGGAGTTGTATCAAGACGGGTTGGCAATGGCAGCGGCGATGCTCCACAATCTGGAGAAAAGGAAGAAGAAGGTCACACCGGGCAACGTGGCCTACTACTGCATTCTGCATCTTCGTTCAGGAAGACGCAGCACAGGAAACAGTCGTGCAGACGTGATGGCGTCGGGTACGCAGATGAGCCACAGGAGCTGTGTCCTTTCTCTGGAAACAGAGGTGGGTTATGATCCTGAACTCGACGAGCCGGTGAGGCTTGAGGAAATGTTGACGTGCAGCAGAGATGATCCGTCCATGACAGCGGCGAGGAATTTGGATTGGGAACAGTTCTTGGCCTCCCACGACTATCGGTACGGCGTCATCGTGAAGGCGATGGTCGAAGGAAAATCGAAGTCGGAAATGGCTAGGGGATGCCGGGTCGATTACCGGAAGATCGGAGAGTTGAGGGTTCAAATGGCCTCCGACCTGATCGACTTCATGGATGATCCTATCGGGGAATCCGCGAAGATTCCGGCGTGGAGAGGGAACCTCCTGGTGGACAGGGAGAAGGTGGCGTGCAGGGGGGATCGGCGGCGCGGCTGACTGCCTGGCAGTTTATCAGAAGAGATCCCGTTCATCGGGGTCTCTTTTTTAGCTTTCACGCTGATGGGCAAATTCTCACATGTGAGAATTTCGGAGAAGTCCACTTTGGGGTCGACCTGGCCACCCAGGACAACGCGCCGGATCGCGGACGCTGATCTGATATCCTCCAGATCGAGTTGATGGATCATGTCATCGTCGGGAGCCAACGGGGCGCGGTTCACATTTGCGTGGAGAACCTGCTCCTCGATCCCTGATCATGGCGGGCACCGCCACCCCTGCTCGCGTTAGACCGGCGGTGTTTCAATCCAGGGACCTGAGAGAAAGTCTTCGATTTGCATCGGGCGTTCGCCGCCGCCGGGGACTGGGCGCGAGATGTCCGAAAGCATGATCCTAGTTTCTTGTCGGGTGCGGATGAATGAGACGGCTACCGGCGCGCCGGCCTTGTTCATCTTCCTGTTTTCCTCCTCGGCCTCATCACCTTCCTTTTCCAACCGCGTCGCCACAGCCGCAGAGAGGACGCCAAAGCGCATGCGCCCCTCGAACACGATGCCGCAGTTCCGCTCTCTGTCGAGCACTCCGAAGAATTGAAAATGGAACTCGGGCTTCTTGCGCGGTTTGAGGACCCTGGGTTTGGATGCGCGGCTTGCCACGCCGTTTGGCGTGACATCGGAAATTGAGGTTCCCGGCGAAACCTTGGTGAGCAGGTTTTGGAGAATGTCCTTCGGAACGGCGTCCGGATGGACGGCGAGGGTGAACATCGAATATGGAATGCCGAGGGCATGGAAGGCCCGGATTCGACTCTCGTAAGTCTCAAACGGCCCCTTGCCCTCCGGTCTCGCGTTCCATTTCGCAATCCACTTGAGGCGGCGCTTAAGGGGTGCGCGGCGGCCGCGTGCCTTGACCATGCGTTCGACCCGAAGCGCATTGATCCCCGCCTCTGAGAACAGCGAGTCGAGTGGAAATACGCTTTTATATGGGTCGTCGCCGAATTTGCGCAGGTAGTGCGCGAGGCGCCAGTCGACGCCCGATGCGGGCAGGGCGAGAATGCTGGCGTCAGCCTCAGAGTTAATCGGGTCGCTTTGCCATGCCCTAATGTAAAGGGTCGCCAAGGGGCGTGGCGGATTGTCACCTTCGGCATGGACAAGAAGGCAGCGGGCACTCCCATCCTTTTTCCGCAGGTTGCAGATCGCGAGGTTCCACTCTTGCAGGGTATTGGCGAGGTACTCCTTTGGCAGAAGGCGGCGTTTTGCCGCGGTGTTGGTCCGGAGCGGCGGCGCGTAAAGTGGCCCCTCGAAGGCTGTGGCGGCCGCGCCGATTTCACTCCAGTCCGGGATGCCGTGGCCCGGACGCGGCGCCATTTTGTCGAATCGGAGCGCGTCCTTGTTGAATTCGATGAAGGTGTCTGTGACCGCTGGGTCTCCCTCGAAGGCATTGGTTTCAGCCCGGCGGGCTAGGGCTAGGCGAGGGCACCTCCGCGGGTTGCCCTTCCGCCAGATCCCGTACTCGCGCGTTATAAAGGAGTCCGCAAGCTGCTTCTGGCGGATGCCCAGCACGATCGTATAGGCGGCAACGATTGGCTCCTTGGGCGTGGAAGCTGGGTGAAGCACGTCCGGCGTGGGCCGGATCTCATGGATGAAGGGGTGATACCAGTTTAGAAGATCGTCGGAGGGGTCCATCGGCCCCATCATATCACATCCACGTCAAACGAGGCGCAATCGCATACCTGTGCCCAGAGGAAAGCCTGCGTCACCCTGATTGGGGCTGCAAGGCCGCTATGGAACCCCAATATTTACCCGCCCGTGCCGCTGATGCCGAAATGTTTCAGAAAGATCGCTTCTTGTTCGAGGGCCGCATTGTGCTTCTCAATCAGGGAGCGGATGCGGTCAACCGCCGGGTGATGAACCGAACGCAGTTCGTTGAGAACCTGTTGCTGGAGGGGCTTTTTCCTGATGATGTCGCTGTTGGAGTAGCGGGCAAACAGGGCTTCGATATCGCAGGGGATATAGAATTCCGCCCGGGCTCCCACTCGCGCTTCGAGCCGACAGAACTCACTTAGGCCGATGGGATCGTAATCTGCGTATTGCATGAATGATGCCTCTGAGTTCCGCGGGCCGGCGAGCCAGTCAATGAATCGCCCGGACATACGGCCGCTATAGAGGATCGCAATCGGCGGAGCCCCTTCCAGCTTGCCGAACTGGAGAAAGAAGTCCGGATATTCTACAAGCGCCACTCTGCCGGCCAGTCGCCATTCCGAGGTTCGATCAAGCCGGAATGCGAAACAACCATTTCTTGCGGTTGCGCCAGTGACATCAGGGGTATCGCTTCCAGACGTCAGACCCCCGTTTTTCGTCCCCCAAACGATAACGAACTCCGCTGTTGCCCCACCAATCCCTTTGCTGTCCCGAACAGATGCTATCCCGTCCAGCCGTAAGGAGCCCGTTTCCATGCCAACATCCGGATATTTCTGGAATAGGAAATCCTCTAGGACTGGCCTGTTTTGAACCGTAAGACGTCTCCCCGCACCCGCGTGCTCCCATTGCAGGATCCCAGTGCAAATCAGTGGCTCCACGAGGACCAGGAACCGGTTGCTGCACGACGTCCGTGTAACGGAACCGGCATCACGGAGCCGACACAGGGTCACGTATTCAGTGGGAAGCGGCATTTTAGACGGCGCCAGCGCGCGGTCGAATATCCACGCGGCTACGGGATTCGAGGTCAATCCATCCTTTTTCATCCTGCCGCAGGAAATAGACCGAATCGACCTCGCCGACGGCGGTGGGCGCGGCGGTGATCGCGATGAACTTCAGTTCCTTTGAAAGTCTAATGATTTCTCCCCGGTTGATCGGATCGAGCGTTTGCACCTCATCAAGAAAGAAGGGGATGTAAATATCCCCGGGCCCCATGATCCGCCTCAGGACGATGAGATTGAAGAGAACCTTCACCATGATGGTCGTTCCGCTGGATTCAATCGCGTCGAACTGGTGATGATATTTCTTAATCCCGTCCGGCCCAGTCACGACGAACCTCATTGTGAATAGGGTGAAAAACTCGATCCTAGGAGTCTCCTGTAGCCGGGCCTGTAGGTTCTTGACGCTATTGAGGTCCGCCTCGTCGTTCGCAAATAGCGAGAATTCCTCCATATCAACGACGTTCTTCATCCAGGTGATTTCCTGGGAAGATTCTCTGATCTCAAGTTCTACGGAGCGCAGGTTTGACACCTTGATCTTTCGGAAGTCGCCATTCATGCTGACGACGGTTTTCTTCAAATCGCGGAGATCAGTTAGGACGAGCTTGAACCGCTTTTTCATCGAATGAATCTGGTTCCTGAAAAGCCTGTCCACGCTCTCCGTGCGTTCGGGAAGCGCGTTTAGCACTTCGTTAAGTTTCGCAATGTGTCCACGCTCGCCGCTTCCGGTGAAGCGGTCGGCAAAGCGTTTGTAAATCTTGTCGAACCCCTCCGTTATGCTCGCGGTGAGAGTTTCTGCTTGATGCTGCGTTTTGCGATAGAGGGCTGCGAGTTGTGGGAAGCTACCTTCAAAGGCTATTTCTGCCTTGCCGCCGATATCATCGTAATGCGGCGGCTTGCAAAACTGCATGTCCTTTTGCGCTTGATTGTATTCCCTGACCCCGGTTTCCTTCCTTGTAACAGCAGCCCCCCGCTCGCGGTTGCTTTCCTCGATAGATTTTAATGCGCCGCTGATGGTGTTTTCATGCTCCCGAATCTGTCTACTTAACTCCGTTTGCTGCCTGTTCAACTCCGGTTCACATTTTAGCCTCTTTTGGAATTCTTCATAACTCGCGATCCTCTTCTCAAGCGCCTTGAATTCGGCGGTAACTCCCTCCAGTTCCTTCTTGAGTTCGTTCTTCTTTTGGATCGCGCGAAGGACGTTCTCCAACCGGTTGGCTTCCTTTCTCGCAGTCGCGGCTCGATTCCGAAGTTCTTCGGCGTTCGTTATCCCCATCAGGGGATCCGACGATATAACCGCCCTGGCAATGTCTATACGGACACCGCCTCCCACGAAGACACCATCAACTGCCATCGTGCAGAGAGAGCGGAGGGTCGCGAGCATTTCATCCCTGTCCTCGATTACAAGGGTTTCTCCGCCAAGTCTTTCCTCCAAGAGCCGTGGATTCACGATACTGAAGGCCGTCCGAAGTTCGTCATCGCTGAACGACTTTCTCAATTCAGTCACCGCCAACGACTCAAAATCAGCTGCGCGCCTTTCATCTCGCAATGCATCACCGGTGAGGCGCAGGATCCTTTCCGCGACGGCTTCTTCCGTGGAATCTTCAGCTGCAACGATGGCAATTTGCCCGTTGATCTCTTTAATTCGGACATCGAGACTCTGCAATTTTCCGCGCTCCAAGTCCTCAAGAAAGCCGTCGAACGCAATCTTCTCCCGATCTAACTTTCGGATTTCCTCCTGTACCGGGCCCAACTTCAGCGCGACTTCATTGGAATCGTGCTGGGCACCTTTCACGACATTTCCCAGCCTCTCAATTTCAATGTCTATCCCGTCGATCACCTCTTTGTTCTTGGCAAGAAAGTCCTGGTGTTCGGCCTCAAACAACGTCCGGCACTCCCCCAATTTCCGCCATCCAATCACCAACTCCGCGCGGCGGTTGTCACGTTCCTGCCATGTGGATGTCAGTTCACGGATCAAGTCAGTGCATTCCCCCAGTGCCTTGATTTCCCGATGCTCATCCATGAGCTTCTCGTAGGTTTCACCGAAGAGTTTTCGCACGTCGATTGTGGACTTCTCCGGATCTAGACCGGTCAATGTCATCAGCCGATGCTTCATTTGTTCCTGGCTAATGGTGCTGAGCGCCAACAGATTTCTGAAGGTGTCCTGAAACTCCTTGTAACTGCCTGCCTCGCGGATGGCTACGAGCCCGAGACCTCCACTTTGCGCGTCCCCGGACAGAAGATCACGAAGATCGCTCGGTTTCTCAACCCGCGTGAAATCCTTCAGGGCAAGCCGGGCATCCACCTCCGATGGGTCCAGCGCCCGCCTTTCCTCCCAGAAATCCGCCCGCTCATATTGTCCCCGGTAATAGAACCGGCGCGGTTCCCCACCGCTGATTTCGGCGACCCCACGGTAACCAATAATCATGGTGCCATGGTGCGTCTGGCATTCGAAGAGCACGTAACTATATTCCCCAGGGAAATAGTGCCTTTGAGTCTCGTCCTTCCCATGCCCCCCAAACTGCATGTTTCTGGCGCCGTCGATGTAAAGGAATTGCAGGGCATTTATGAGCGTGGTCTTCCCGACGTTGTTTGGCCCGCTCAATTGAAGCGAACCAATGAGGTCAATCTCCGCATACCGGTAATGCCCAGAATCGATCAGGATCATCTTTGTCGGACCATTTCCGTTCATTCAGCCTCGACTCCTTCCTGATTGACCGGCTGTGCGGCATCCCTCTCCGAGGCCGCCACCTCGGCAAGCTGAACACATTTCGAAAAGATCCTGTAAAATGGGCGGAGGAAGCGAAACTGCTCGGCATCTTCCCGCTTCAACCAACCGATTTTGCCCATGGAGTCCAGAACACTCTCCAGGGTATCCCGATCCGGGATATCAACCTCACGCATCAGTTTCGCGTAGCGATCCAGCGCGAAGTGAGGGAGATTTCGCACAAAATGGGAGTGCCCCATGATTGCCTCTTCAATCGATTGGCCCTGGCTTGCGTAGTGATCGACCAGAATGTAGCAAACCAGTGTCATTTTTGCGCTGGTCTTCCTTGCGGCATCAATCGCAGGGGCATCAATATAAAAGAATTCGGGTTCCTGGCGTACGAGGTTTATTCCCAAGACACGGAATAGCTCCCGAAAGTCATCAAACCGGGTGCGTAGTGCATCGAATAGAACTCCATCATCTGGTCCGTAATGATGACCGACGGAGAGCCCCTCATAAATTTCCTGGAGATGCGGCAGGTCAATCATGGAGGGATACCTCCAGCGGACACGCTCCAATGGTGCAGGTCTCCAACTCGTATTGCTGACGGGGAGCGTCATTAAACGCGCTGGCAAAGGAATCGTCGTAGTAGATTCTCGCGATAGCGCCGACGATGTCGTCGACATCCGCATCCGGTTTGTCGGCGATGAGGAAGGTACAGAGGTCGGCAACTGGGAGATTCGCGGCCAGTTTTTCAGGGAGTGAGTTGATCCACTCGTGGCGACGCACAGAATCGCGTCCGTTCTCGTCGTCGGAATCCACCAGCACAGGTCTCGCCCGCGGCTTGTAGCCGTGGATGCGTCTCAGGGCCTCGAAAAGGCCTGTATCAGAAAGCAGATTTTGCTGGCGGAAGCTCGGTACATCAACGACGAATCGAGCGTCCCACTCTTTCAGGCGAACAGACGTCAGCTTGTCCAGGGCGTAGGCCGCACCAGTAGCAATCATGTTCGCCTGGACCATTGCGTCATAAAGCGGGCGAAGCTCCTTGAGGCATTGGTCGAATACATGCCAGCTGTGCCTGGTCACCGTCCTTAGCAACCCGAGGGATTGTTCAACGCCATGATGCCATGTCGATGACTTCACGTCGTTCAGAACCTTCTCCAAGTCGGCGAACGTGGCATCCATGGGGCCATCGACGCGTACCAACTCCGCCATCGGCTCGGCGTAGTTCCGCAGCCAGTAAACAATTCGAGAGAACCGGGTCTTTACCGAAATGTCCGTCGCGTTGATTTTGAACGCCATCACCTCCCGGATCACCGTGTCCTGGGTTTCTTCGACATCCCGAATGATGCGGGCGAGAACATTGCGAACTTCCAACAGCATGAGGGAAAGCATATCGGTGTCTCGGGCTTCGGCCGCTGCCGCCATCCTTCCGGAGGCCGACGAAAGCGAATTGATATACCCCTGGATCATTTGCGGCGTCGCCGGCCTCGCTTCGTCCACCAGGTAGCGCACAAGGGCGACGAGTTGCTGAGCGATGAGCATCGTGTTTCGCTCAGTTCTCAGCGGTACCAGGATTTGAAGCTCCACCAAACTCCGATAAATGTTTTCGACCCCCTCCTCCTTGGCATTAATGTTCCGCTGGATGATCCCTCGAACCGTTTGCTCCGTGACTTCCTCGTCTCCGACCTGTGTCAAGGCGCGCACAAGTCCTTCGTGGGCGGCGCAGAAACGAAAAAATCGGGGAACCGAGACCTTCATCGAACTGCCAGCGTATCATAAAGATGCAAATCGCGGCAAACAGCCTGCTTCTTGGCCTCTAGCGCTCGGACGACGTGTGGTCTCAGGGCGACGGACGTTGTCTCCTCCGCGGCTTGGCTGGCGGGACCCGCGCCTGCGCCGCCTGACGTTCCTGCTTCAATGGGGCCGCGGTCACGTGACCGTGGAGACACGAATGGTAGCGTCGGCCTAGCTGTCCGCCTCAAATTTCTTTCCCGCTCGCCGGCGGACAAATGGGAATTGCCAATATCACCCTCTCCGACATCCCGGCACGTTCGAACATTTCGTTGATGGGCGTGAACCCGCCGAAACGAATCCAATTTCCACTTCGGAGGACGTGTAACATCGCAGATACCCGAAGCGCCTCGTTTTTCTCTCGCTGGCTTCCAGAATTCCTCCAAAATCGATGGATGTTCCCATCGAACCGGCCATGCCATGTTGTGGGAAGAAATCCTTGATGTCACATTTCGCATGGCTGGATTACTCGGAAAAAGAGCGGCGGCGCATGATGGACGTGATCGATCTTTTCCGGGAGAAGGGCACGGTGGATGAACTCGGGCTCGGGACCATCCGTGATGCAATCGCGGACAGGCTCTTCCCCGGTACCAGCACGGTCATGAGCAGGGCACGCTACTACCTGCTGGTTCCGTGGACATATCGGTCATTGGAGGCGAGGCAGGTGCCAGCAACCGAGTTTGCCCGGCGGGCACGAAATGCGGAACTCGCGCTTATCCCGGTTATCGCCGAATCTGACGACAGAGAAGGGAATATCGGCCGCAGGGCGCGGTTCGCCCTCAAGCGGCTGCCCAGCAGCATCTATTGGGCGGGACTGAGGGTTTGGGGCATCCGTAATGGAAACGCCCCCCAAGCCGACTACCATCGGAGCATCGACGCGCTTTATAGACGCGCCAAAGTCCAACGAAGTCGTTCGGAAGCCCGCGACGTGGAGCATGACGATTTCGAGCGCGATAGCTGGCATGGCACACTGCCGGCAGCGCCAGCCAACTTTCCACGCGAATGCTCGCTTCGGCTACGCGATGTGGATGCCGAATTTCTTGCCCACCGCGTTTGCACAGCAAAAGGAACACGGAATTCGCTGCTGGCGGAATTGGTGCATCGCCGCGTCCCTTGGGATGAAGAGGGCCATATTTGGCAGCACCCCGACGCGGCGTCGTGGCGTGCGGACCTATGCGAGATAGTGCATCATGCGCGTATGTTTTCGGAGATCATGCACGGCGCTGTTCTGCTCTACAACCACCTGCTCATGGGGTTGCTTGGCAAGGAGTCGGTTTTTACGGGTGACTTCGACGAATGGGCAGACCTGATGGAAGATCGGGAAGCAGCCTACGGTTGCTGGAACAAGTCTCGATTTTGGGAGATTGTTCGCGAGCAGAATCCCCGCCTCGGAGCCCGGGCCACCACCTTCGCTGAGTCATGGTGGGATATGGTTGCCAAAGGCGGAGCGCGCCGGATTTGCGACAGCAACGTGGCGCACCGGCTTGTCAAGGAGCGCGAGGTTCAGCTCAAAGGGAAGCTCGCTCGTCTCGCCAATCTGAGCGCGCGCGAGCGATGGAATCAAAATTCCGGGACCGGACAACTGGACTACCGCTGGGGCATTACTCAGACCCTACTGAAGGACATTTTCGATGGGTTGCCGCAGGTGGATGATCCGAACGGAAACACAACCCATGCTCCCTCCTGATCATCGACAGCTTCTACTCGACCTTTTGCGTCCCGAGCCCGGCTATGCGCTCGACGCCGCGCTGGGCACCACGTTTACCCTTGATTTGCACAGCCTGATGCAAGTGCCCGTGGCATTTCTGCATCAGGCGGGGTTGCTGAGGCGGGACGATGGCGAGGTTGATCCGCTGACACTACTTGAATCTTTGCGGCGTTTTGCCGACAGGCTTACGATCTTCGCACAGGCGGGATACATCATGCTGCCAACCAACTTTCCGCGCCTTGCCGCGCTGCTGGAACCGTGTGTGTGCCAGGTGCGCGCTCCTCTTGAGGGCGGATTGTTTCACCCAAAGGTATGGGTGTTGCGTTTTGAGAGGAGAGAGCCCGGCGATGAGCCGCAAATCCGATACCGGGTGCTCTGCCTGAGCCGCAATCTCACCTTCGACCGTAGCTGGGATACTGCAATGTCGCTTGATGGGGTGCTGCGCGAGGACCTCAGCCGAGCGGTGAGGAAGGAGAACAACGTCCTGGCTGATTTTATCGGAGCGCTACCTTCGCTGCCGCTCGCGGATCTAAGCCCGGAACGAAAGCGGCGCGTGCAGGAAATCGCCGACGAACTCAGGCGCGTGGAATTTCTGTTGCCCGACGGTTTTGACGACTATGAATTCCACTATGGTGGTATCGGGGGCCACAAACCGCGGATGCCTGAGGCCAATGAACGGATGCTGATAGTCGCGCCCTTCGTAGGGGCCAGTTTCGTTGATCGCTTTACGAAACACGCCAAAGTCACTCTCGTTTCGCGGCTCGAAGAACTGGACAAACTTCCTCGTTCGACCTTGGAGAAGTGCGAGCGGCTCTTCGTGCTCAACCGCCAGGCCATTGGTGATGACCTGGATCAGAGCGAGGATGCCGGCCACGAGTTAGATGGCCTTCACGCGAAGATCTTCGTGATTGACCATGGCTGGAACAGCAGCGTCTTGTCAGGCTCGTTCAATGCCACCCTTTCCGCTTTCGAGCGGAATGTCGAATTCATGGTCGAGCTTAAAGGCAAGCGTGCCGCTCATGGAGTGGCCAAGTTGATCCCCTTTGCGAATGGCCGCGGCGATCACGAGGACAAACTTCAGTGTTTCGGGGACCTCCTCGACATTTATGATCTAAACACCAGGGTGGAATCTGTTGATGACGGCGAAGAAGCATGGGAACGCGCTTGTGATGCCGCCCGGATCGCGGTTATCGAGGCCGGCTTCGAACTGCATATCGCGCAACATGAAGGGATTTTCGATGTGCAGCTATCCGCGAACAGGGAGATCGCAGTCGCGGAAGGGTATCACCTCTGGGCTTGGCCTGTGGCCGTTGCCCGAAGCCATGCGCGGGAGTTGGGCCGGCCGTTGAGCGCCGTTACCTTCCAGAACCTCACGATCGATGCGATTACCGCTTGGACTGCTTTCGAGGTTCGCCAAGGCGGTGGCGAAGGGTCCCGTCGCAAAGCATGGGTGATGAAACTGGATCTGTTTGGAGCGCCTTCTGACCGCCAACAGCGGCTTCTCGCCAGCATGATTCAAAGCCGGGAACAACTGCTGCGATTCTTGCTCCTGATGCTTCGTCTCGACGACGCTGGTTCGTCCATCGCGCCGTCAGATGATTTTTCATGGCTCTGGAACGATTCCGCGACCGCCGGTGACGTTGACCAGAATCCGCCGTTACTAGAAACGCTGCTGCGCGCGGCGCATCAAAGTCCTCAGACACTCCGTCGGATCGCCACTTTTATAAAAGACCTGCGGCAGACGAGCGAGGGTGCGGCATTGGAGGACGAAGCGCTGAGACGGGTCTGGGAACCGATTTGGGAGACAGTAAAATGACGGCCCCGGACACCGCTGCCGTTTTGGGGAGCCTGAAAGACTTCCAGCGTCGAACGGTGGATTACGTCTTCGACCGGCTCTATGGCCGCAATGCTGTGCAGCGGTTCCTCGTGGCGGATGAAGTGGGACTAGGGAAGACGCTGGTCGCTCGCGGGGTAATCGCTCGTGCTGTCGAACACCTGTGGGATGGGGCCGACCGGATCGAAATCATCTACATCTGTTCGAACGCCGATATCGCCCGGCAAAACATCAGCCGCCTCGCCATACCCGGGTGCGGCGTGGAGGAGATGCGGGCCACGCGGTTGTCCCTTATGCCGCTGGAATCTCGGGATCGCGGACAGGAGCGAGTGAACTTCATCGCACTGACGCCGGGCACGTCGTTCGAACTGACGGGGGGCGGTGGCTGGGCTAAGGAGCGCGCGTTGCTCTATCGGCTCTTGCGTGACGCATGGGGACTTGGTGACAAAGCCGCTCCCTGGAATGTGCTGGCGGAATATGGTAGACAGAGCTTTGAGCGCGAATTTTCGGGGTTGGCAGATGCTCCGTTGGATGCCGCGATCGCCGGAAGTTTCATTCGTCGGATCCGCTCCAACACGCAACTGCGTGTGGAGTTCGACGAACTCTGCCAAATATATCCGCGCAGCGATTCGCACCCGCAGGGGGAAGAGCGCCTGAAACGTCACCGTTGGCTTGGTAGAATGCGAACCGAAATAACCAGAGTCTGCATCGAATCGATACGGCCAAGCTTGATTATCATGGACGAGTTCCAGCGTTTCCGGAACCTGCTTGACGAAGAAACCCCGTCTGGAAAGCTCGCCGCCGGTCTGTTCGGCTGCTCTGGCGACGGGGAGAAAGGCGCGCCGCGCACGCTGCTGCTTTCCGCCACCCCATACAAGATGCTGAGCATGCATCATGAACAGGACGAGGATCATTATAGAGACCTGCTCGATACCCTGGCATTCCTTGACGGACGGGAAACCCTGCCAAGATGGAAGGCGCTCTTCGGCGATTATCAAAGGGCAACATTACGGTATGGAGAGACACAGGATGAGCGCCGTCGAGACCTCACCGAATTCCGCGACAGGCTGGCGCAAGAACTCCGCCGTGTGATGGTCCGCACCGAGAAGCTGGCCGCCTCGCCAGAGCGTGGCGGGATGCTCATTGAGAGGGATATGGCTGCTACTGATCTCAGTCCCGACGACGTTCGGGCTTTCTTCGCGCTGCAGGAAACCGCCGACATGCTGGATCAGGGCGATTGCATCGAATACTGGAAGAGCGCTCCCTACGTGCTCAACTTCATGGATCGCTACCAGTTGGACAAAGCCTTCCACGAAGCTTGCTCCAGTGTGGAGCATGGGTGGGAGATGCACAAGCTGGTGAGGAAGCACGCCGGCAGTTTTCTTCCGGTTAGTCACGTTCGGGGATACCGGGCGATTCCCTCGATGAATGTTCGCTTCAGGGCGCTTCAGCGTGAGACTCTCGATACCGGCGCCTGGAAGATGCTGTGGATCCCCCCTGCCTGTCCGTATCATGAGCTTGGCGGTGTATTCGGGCGTGATTCCACTCGCGGATTCACGAAAAGTCTCATCTTCAGCGCCTGGCACGTCGTTCCAAAGGCGGTCTCCGCGCTGCTGTCATACGAAGCCGAGCGTCGGATGATGCGGGTTGCCAATCCCAAGGGCCAACTCGCCTACACCGCAGCCGCCAGAAAACGGCGCCGCCCCCTGCTTCGTTTCGCCCAAAGCGAGGGTCGCCTTACAGGACTTCCACTATTTACCCTCGTATATCCTTGTTTGTCGCTCGCCAAAATAGCCGATCCTCTCGAAATCGCTCGCGAGCTTGGAGGCGATCATCCGCCATCGCTCAAAAATATGCTTGTGGCTGCGGAGAAACGCATCGCGCCCCTACTTCTCCCCCTGACTTCCGACGCGCCAACGAGCGGGCCCGAGGATGAGGCTTGGTATTGGTTGGCCCCGATGCTCCTGGACGGTCGGCATTCACAGCGGTCTAGCAGCAAGTGGTGGGCATATCCGGAATTGGCGAGGGAATGGATGCTGACCCAGGACGCGGATGAGGCACAGCAACATGACGCGTGGGAGAAGCACGTCGCAGAGGCCCGCGAAATGGCTCGGAGCCACACGCTTGGTCGTCCTCCAGGCGATCTCGCGATCTTGCTCGCCCAGGTTGCGGTGGCCGCTCCCGCGACATGCGCGTTGCGCGCATTCTGCCGGGACGAGGTCGCGGCCGGCGTTGTCGCGACTCGTCTGGCGGCGGCCCGAGTGGGCCATGCGTTCCTTGCGCTCTTTAACCTGCCTGAATCCAGGTCTCTCCTTCAGGGGATGAATTCGGCCGAGCCATATTGGCGGCGCGTCCTGGAATACGCCTGCGACGGTGGGCTTCAAGCTGTGCTCGACGAGTTCGTGCATTTGCTGCGCGAAGATCGCTGTGTCGAACCGGCAAAGCTCAGCGAGGACGTGTGCGAGGCGTTGCGCCTACGCACCTCAATCCTTCGGGCCGATGACATCAGCGCCCCGGAAGGCAGGCGTCGCGTGGCAATCAACCTGCCGGATGACAATGCTGGGGAGGTCTCCGATGAGGACAAGGAGACAGCCCATCTCGGCGTGGCGATGCGGGTTCGTTTTGCAATGCGATTTGGAGACGATCGCGCGGAGACGGAGGCGACAGGAAATCGCCGCGAGACGGTGCGGCACGCGTTCAACTCGCCCTTCTGGCCGTTTGTGCTCGTTACCACGTCGGTCGGGCAGGAGGGGCTGGATTTTCACCGATATTGCCATCGTGTCGTCCATTGGAACCTCCCGTCAAACCCCGTCGATTTCGAACAACGCGAAGGGCGCGTTCATCGATACAAGGGCCACGCCGTCCGCAAAAACGTCAGCCAGCAGCATCGGATTCAGGCGATCGGAAACGCGCGTCCGGATATTTGGGACGCGCTATTCGAAGCCGTGACCCGCAAGCCTGGCGAATCCGAACTGGTGCCGTATTGGGTGTACCCAGGCGAGGCGAAGATCGAGCGTTGTGTACCGAGCTTGCCAATGAGCCGGGAAGTGACCCGCCTTGCTCAACTTCGCTGCGCCCTCACAATTTACCGCATGGCATTTGGTCACGCTCGGCAGGAAGATGTGATCGAGCACCTGCTTGCCCGAGTGCGGGCCGACCAGCATGCGTCGTTCTGCGAAGCCTCGCGGATTGATCTCGCGCCCCCTGAAAAGACCTTGCCAAACCGCTGACCGGGAAGAGGATCGCAGAAAAATACCCCGACTCACTATGAAAATGAAGCCAAATGGGAAATCCCAGATTCGGACTTATGCAACTAGATACTAGGAGTGAATGTTTGGTCGAGAACAACTCGAATCCGAGAGTCAGCCCTAACCGCATCTCATCGCGGAAGAGCTTGGATCTCGACTGTCTTCGTATTGCGGCAGCGATTGATAAAACATCGAGTTTAAATGAAGCGGCCTCACCTGATCTCAAGGAACGAAGTTGCATGAGGGACTGGATGATCCCGCTCCTGATGACAAAGAAGCGGTGACGCGCTTTACCGGAACGACGCTCGGTTTCGTTACGAAGGCCGGGCCGGCCTACACCACGCGCCACCAGTAGGCATGGGAGAGGAGCAGCGGTTTCAGATCCGGGCTGATGAATTCTTCGTTGCGCAGGGTGTACTGGCGCTGGAGCCGCTGCCGGCGTGCAACGGCGCCGACTTCCTCGTGCGCGTTTACGAGGTCGTTTTCTTGGACATCGAACAGACGAATATGTCCCCGGCCGATCAGAGCAGTGGCTAACTGGGCGTTTCTGCCGCCAATAGCGCTCACGTGGTAATAATCCAGGATATGGGGCGACACGTCGGCCCAACGGCCCCCAACATTCCTGGAACCCGTCCCGTTTGTCGCTCCCGGCTTCGCCGGTGCGATAAAGTGAAGGCAAAGGCCATAGCCACCGACATGCCGCCGTGCCAAATAGGGGGAAATGTGTTCCGATTCGCAGCTTCTTGCGACAACGCCGTGCACTATAAGGGCCGGTGGCTGTCTTCTCCTATTCCTCCGAACGCGTCAATACACGG
>Ga0209579_10000188_pt1 | contig 87580 bp, 82 predicted proteins | sample Coa_R1_2_FD_187152 | JGI IMG/M metagenome (GOLD analysis project Ga0209579, IMG submission 187152) | Surface soil microbial communities from Centralia Pennsylvania, which are recovering from an underground coalmine fire - Coalmine... | ecosystem: Environmental > Terrestrial > Soil >... | reverse complement strand
CCGCTGGTGCGCGAACTTTACGATTACTGGCAGCGGATCGCGCCGCCGGGGCGCCTGCCCGGCCGCCAGCATGTCGCGCCCGAGGACATCGTGCCGTTGTGGTCGCGCCTCTTCATGCTCGACGTCTATCGCCACCCGCTGCGCTACCGCTACCGGCTGTGCGGCACGAATCTCGTGACCTCGCTCGGCCAGGAGGTCACCGGAGGATGGCTCGACGAGGTGCACCCGCAGCTGGTCGCCAACCCGGAATCGCGCGAGCGCTACCGCTTCATGGCCGAGACCGGCCAGCCGACCTGGCGCCGCGGCCCGCCTCTATGGACCCACGACCCCGACCACCGCACGCTCGAAAGCTGCATCGTGCCGCTCGCCGCCGACGGCCGCACCGTCGACAAGATGCTGGCGATCGTCGTGCTGTTCGACGACGACGGCGAGGCGGTCTGACGCGGTCGGTCCTGACGGGAATCGCTACCAGCGCAGCGCCGGCACCTGCAATTCGACCGCGCCGTTCTTGCGCACGCTGCCGAGGAGGCGGCTGCCGCACGGTAATTCGGGCACACACGGGCCGCTTTCCCCGGGCAGCGCCCCCGCCGGCGGCCTGACCGAGGGTTTGCCGGTCGCCGCCGAGGGCGGCAGCAGCGGCACCGTGCCCGAGAAGTCGAGCCCGCCGCCCGCCTGCCCGGCACCCGCCGGCGCCGCCACCGTTAGCGCCAGCGCGCCGATAATTGCGCCGGCGAACCGCCATCCCTTGCTCATCGCGCTATCCTGCTGACCTGATCGCCAAGTTCCGCTGACCATATTCCCCTCAATATTCTGCCATCCCGGCGCAGGCCGGGACCCATGCGTCAGCCGTCGGACCGCCGAGGGATGGGTCCCGGCCTGCGCCGGGATGGCGGAGATGGGATTGATTGATCGCAAAACCTCGGGATCGGGAGGTCAGCAGCGGCCGGGAGCCATGCCGGGAGCGCCGGCGTTTATTCCGCAGCCGCGGCGGGGTGCGTGAGGCGCGCCAGTTCGCCGCCGAGGAAGCGGGCGAGCGCGGTCATCGCGCTGCGGCCGGCGCGCGCCTCGGCCTCGGGGTTGTAGTTGGTGTTGGTGTTGACGTCGTAGGTGTAGGGCGTGCCGGCGGCGTCGCGGATGAACTCGATGCCGGCGACCTCGACGCCGCTCGCCGCGAGAAACCCCTCGTAGCGCGCCTTCAGGCCGGCATCGATGTCGTCGATGATGGTGAATTTCGCGCGCGCCTCCTCACCAACCGGGCAGAAGGCGTCGTCGACCGCGCACTGGTCGGCCGGGCACAATTCGAACCCGGCGCTGGTGTCGACCTCGACCGCGTAGAAGAACCGCCCGCCGATGAATTCGGCGCGGGTGATCAGCGGCGCCGGCGCGCGCACGTATTCTTGCAGCAATTGCAGCCCGTCGACCGGCGCCTCGTACGCGGCGCCATCGACATAGTCGGCGAGCGCCGCTTCGGTGTGAAACAGCCGCACGCCCAGCCCCTTGCCGCCGCGGTTCGGCTTCAGGATCACCGGCCCGCCCCCGGAAGCCAAACCGAAATGCTTGCGCGCGGCGGCGACGAGCTCCTCCCTGCCGGCGACCAGCACGCTCTTCGGGGTCGCGATGCCGGCCGCCTCCAGCGCCGCATACTGCCGCGCCTTGCTGATTTCGAGGTCGAGCGCGCGCGGGCCGTTGACGATTCGCCGCCCGTGCCCGGCGAGCCAGGCTAGCACCCCGGCGGTCAGTTCGGCGGCGTAGCGGTGCTCGCGGGTGTGCGAGGAGGCGCTCATCCGATTGTAGAAGACGCCCTCGGGCGGCGCCGCCGACAGGTCGAAGACGCCGCGGTCGAGAAACCAGTCGCGCCACGGCAGCCGCTCGGCCTCGAGCGCCGCCGCCAGCGGCTCCAGCCAGGCCGCGTTCTCGTGGATCACATGGATGTGCATCGCCGGCCCCGTCTGCCCCGCTCCGCGCCAACGTGGGAATACACCGGCCGGAAGTCAAATCGGCCGAAAACCTCTCGGGGTCGCCTCCGGCATCGCACCAGCCGGCGTCGTCGACCGTACCACGGCGTCGCGGCGCGGCGGCGTCCGGAATTTTGCCGTATTTGTTCTTTATATGTTCGTAAATATGGCGATGCGGTCAAGGAGCCCGATTGGCTGCCGGCCGGGTTCGGCGGGCGATCGGCGGCGCGTGGCGACCGATCGGGGCAATCTCGGCCTGTTCTTTCCCAGCAAGATCAGGCTGCGGCGGGTTGGCGAGTCGTGGGCGGCGCTGGCCGGCGGGGCCGGCGGCGGGCCAGGGTTTGCGCGGCGCCGCGCCATCCCATAGCATCGGCCGGGGCGGCACGCTAAGTTCGCCCGATGCAGACAATCCGCATCCGCGGCGCGCGGGAGCACAACCTCAAGAACATCGACGTCGACCTGCCGCGCGACAGCCTGGTGGTGATCACCGGGCTGTCGGGCTCGGGCAAATCCTCGCTCGCCTTCGATACGGTCTACGCCGAGGGCCAGCGCCGCTATGTCGAGAGCCTGAGCGCGTACGCGCGGCAATTCCTCGAATTGATGCAGAAGCCCGACGTCGATTCGATCGAGGGATTGTCGCCGGCGATTTCGATCGAACAGAAAACGACCTCGCGCAACCCGCGCTCGACGGTCGGCACGGTGACCGAAATTTACGATTACATGCGGCTATTGTGGGCGCGGGTCGGGGTGCCGTATTCGCCGGCGACCGGGCTGCCGATCGTCAGCCAGACCGTGTCGCAGATGGTCGACCGGGTCATGGCGATGGCCGAGGGCACCAGGCTTTATCTGCTGGCGCCGATCGCGCGCGGCCGCAAGGGCGAATACAAAAAGGAACTGGCCGAACTGCAGAAGCGCGGCTTTCAGCGGGTCAAGATCGACGGCAAGATGTACGAGGTCGAGGCGGCTCCGGCGCTGAAGAAGAATTTCACCCACGATATATCGGTCGTGGTCGACCGGCTCGTGGTCGGCCCCGAGCTCGGCAACAGGCTGGCGGATTCGTTCGAGACCGCGCTCGGGCTGGCCGACGGCATCGCCTTGACGGAAGACGCGGACACCGGCGCCGAGACGATCTTTTCCGCGAAATTCGCCTGCCCGGTGTCGGGCTTTACGATCCCCGAGATCGAGCCACGGCTCTTCTCGTTCAACAACCCGTTCGGCGCCTGTCCGGCGTGCGACGGGCTCGGCACCAAGCTTTATTTCGACCCCGATCTGGTGGTCCACGACGACGGCCGCACGCTTTCCGAGGGCGCGGTCAGCCCGTGGTCGCATTCATCGTCGCCCTACTACACGCAGACGCTGCAGAGCATCTCACGGCATTTCAAGCAGAGCATGCACACGCCGTGGCGCGATCTGCCGGAGAAGATGCGCCAGACGATCCTCTACGGCTCGGGCGGCGACGCGATCAAGATGACCTACGACGACGGCCTCCGGCAGTACACCACCGACCGGCCGTTCGAGGGCGTATTGCCCAACATGGAGCGGCGCTACCGCGAGACCGACAGCGCCTGGGTGCGCGAGGAACTGGGGCGTTACCAGAACGCCAAGACCTGCGAGGTGTGCGACGGCGCCCGGCTCAAGCCCGAGGCGCTGGCAGTCAAGATCGCCGGCAAAAGCATCAGCGAGGCGGCGGCGCTGTCGATCTCGCAGGCCGGCGACTGGTTTGCCGGCGTCGACGCGACGCTCACCCCGTCGCAGAGCGAGATCGCCGCGCGCATTTTGAAAGAGATCAACGAACGCCTCGGCTTTCTGCGCAATGTCGGGCTCGACTACCTGACCTTGATGCGCGCCTCGGGCACCTTGTCGGGCGGCGAGAGCCAGCGCATCCGGCTCGCCTCGCAGATCGGCTCGGGCCTGACCGGCGTCCTCTACGTCCTCGACGAGCCGTCGATCGGCTTGCACCAGCGCGACAACGCGCGGCTCCTCGAAACCCTCAAGCACCTCAGGGACCTCGGCAACACCGTCATCGTCGTCGAGCACGACGAGGAGGCGATCCGCACCGCCGACTGGCTGGTCGACATGGGGCCGGGCGCCGGGGTGCATGGCGGCCATCTCGTTGCCGCGGGCACCCCCGAGGAGGTCATGCGCGCGCCCGAAAGCATCACCGGGCAATACCTGACGGGCATGCGGCAGATCGCGGTGCCACCGCGGCGGCGGGCCGGCCATCCCGGGCAGATCCTCAAGCTCATTGGCGCCTGCGGCAATAACCTCAAGGACATCACCGCCGAATTTCCGCTCGGCACGTTCTGTTGCGTCACCGGCGTTTCGGGCGGCGGCAAATCGACGCTGATCGTCGAGACGCTCTACAAGGCGCTCGCCAAGCGGATGAACAACGCGCGCGAGGCCCCGGCGCCGTTCGAACGCCTCGAAGGCGCCGAGTTCCTCGACAAGATCGTCGACATCGACCAGTCGCCGATCGGCCGCACGCCGCGCTCCAACCCGGCGACCTATACCGGCTGCTTCACGCCGATCCGCGACTGGTTCGCCGGCCTGCCCGAAGCGAAGGCGCGCGGCTACCAGCCCGGACGGTTCTCGTTCAACGTCAAGGGCGGGCGCTGCGAAGCCTGCCAGGGCGACGGCGTCATCAAGATCGAGATGCATTTCCTGCCCGATGTCTACGTACAGTGCGATGTGTGCCACGGCCGGCGCTACAACCGCGAAACGCTGGAAGTGCTGTTCCGCGGCAAGTCAATCGCTGATGTTTTGGACATGACGGTCGACGAGGGCGCCGAATTCTTCCGCGCGGTGCCGGCGATCCGCGACAAGCTGGTGACGCTGCAGCGGGTCGGGCTCGGCTACATCCACGTCGGCCAGCCGGCGACGACCCTCTCGGGCGGCGAAGCACAGCGTGTCAAGCTGGCGAAGGAACTGTCGCGCCGCGCCACCGGCCGCACCCTCTACATCCTCGACGAGCCGACGACGGGCCTCCATTTCGCGGACGTCGAAAAGCTCCTCGAAGTGCTGCACACGCTGGTCGAAGCCGGCAACACGGTGCTGGTCATCGAGCACAACCTCGAAGTCATCAAGACCGCCGACTGGCTGATCGATCTGGGACCCGAAGGCGGTGACGGCGGCGGCCACATCGTCGCCACCGGCACCCCCGAAGAAGTCGCCGCGATCGACGCCAGCCACACCGGCCAATACCTGCGCCCCTACCTCGCCCGCCAGCCGACAACGCGCAGGCGCCGGGCGGGGTGAGAGTTTGGCCGAATCGCACGGAGTGGTTCCTCCCCCGCCGCACGGGGGAGGGGGACCATGCGCAGCATGGTGGAGGGGGCATAAGATGGCTGGGACGCGTTCGGCGTGCGCCCCCTCCGGCTCGCTTCGCTCCCCACCTCCCCCGCAAGGCGGGGGAGGATCAAAGGAACGGCGGGATAGCATGCGAGCACCAAAGATCACATTCAAGCGGGCGCGCGAATTGCGCCGCGCAATGAGCCTGCCCGAGGTCGTGCTTTGGCAGCTGCTACGGAAGGGTCGGCTGACCCGCCTGCGCTTTCGCCGGCAGCACCCGATCGGCCCGTACATTTTGGATTTCTATTGTCCTTCAGCTCGCTTGGCGATCGAAGTGGATGGGTTCGCGCACGATACCGCGATGCAGGTACGTCACGACGAGCGCCGCGATGCATTCCTCGCCGAGCATGGGATCACCGTCCTGCGGGTTACCGCCAGCGATGTCTTGCGTGACGAGACTTTGGAGGGCGCTCTTGTGGCGATCGAACGGGCCACCGCCGCCCCCTCCGGTTCGCTTCGCTCGCCACCTCCCCCGCAAAGCGGGGGAGGAACTCACCTCACTAACCCGGGGGACACTCCATGCGGCCGGCAATGAACCCGACCCGAGAATGGGCGCTGGGCGAATTGCGCCGCATGGTGCTCGCGGCGCTCGGCGATCGTCACGCCGAAGTTTGGCTGTTTGGGTCCTGCGCGCGTGGCGAGGTGCGGCAGCACAGCGACATCGATATCGCGATCCTGCCGCGCGACGATCTGCCGTCCGGCTTTTTTGGGGAACTTGCCGCCGATATCGAGGAAAGCACGATCCCTTACGATGTCGATCTTGTGGATCTGCGGCATGCCGACCCGGCGCTGATCGATGACGTACGAGCGGAAGGCGTCAAATGGCGCGACTAGAAATGCGGCTGGCCGAGGCCGAGGCGGCGCTCGGTACCCTCGACGACGCGGTCCGAACCGCAGACCGCTCGCTGACCGAGCGCGACAGCGCCATCCTGCGGCTGATCTACACGTTCGAGGCGGTGTGGAAGGCGTGCCAGCAGGTGCTCACAGAGCGCGAGAACGTGGAGGTTGCGTCGCCGAACGGCGCAATTCGCGCGGCCCGGCGGCTCGGCTGGCTGTCGGACCCGGATGCCGAGGCGGCGCTCAAGATCGGTCGCGACCGCAACCTTGCAGTGCATATGTATCGCGGCCGCATCGGCGAGGAGATTGCCGAGCGGCTGGCCGGGCACGCGGCGGTGCTGCGGCGCTGGCTCGACGCGATGAAGGAGGGCGGCGGCGAATGAAGGCGTTCTGGCGGCTCGCCTTGGGCACCGCGGCGCTGATTCTAGCCGCCGCGCCGGCATGGGCGGACGATCTCTCCTGCGTCTCGACGACGTTTCGCATTCTGGGCGCCAACGACAAGGTGTGCATCAGCGTCTTCGACGACCCGAAGGTGCCGGGGGTCGCCTGCGACATTTCCCAGGCGCGTACCGGCGGCGTCAAGGGGAGCCTCGGACTGGCCGAGGACCCGTCGCGGTTTTCGCTGGCCTGCCGCCAGACCGGGCCGGTCACGGTCGACATTTCCAAGCTGCCGGACGAGCAATCGGTCTATTCCGAGCGCACCTCGGTGTTTTTCAAGCACACGCGCGTCTACCGCATCGTCGACCGCAAGCGCAACACGCTGGTCTACCTCGCGATCAGCGACAAGATCGTCAACGGCTCGCCGCAGAACTCTCTCTCCAGCGTGCCGATCATGCCGTGGGGCAAGTAAGGCGCCGCCGCCGATGAGCGGCGTGAGCCCGGTCCATATCGTCGGCGGCGGGCTGGCCGGCAGCGAGGCGGCGTGGCAGGTGGCGCGCGCCGGCCTGCCGGTGGTGTTGCACGAGATGCGCCCGGTGCGCCCGACCGACGCGCATCAGGGCGCCGGCCTCGCCGAGCTGGTGTGCTCGAATTCGTTGCGCTCCGACGATGCGGAGCGCAACGCGGTGGGGCTGTTGCACGAAGAGATGCGGCGGTGCGGCTCCTTGATCCTCCATGCGGCCGACGCGCACAAGGTGCCGGCCGGCGGCGCGCTGGCGGTCGACCGGGTCGGGTTTTCCGCCGGCGTCGAGGCGGCGCTGGCGGCCGAGCCGCTGGTCGAGATCCGCCGCGAGGAAATCGCCGGCCTGCCGCCCGCCGAATGGGACGAGGTCATCATCGCTAGCGGCCCCCTCACCTCCCCCGCCCTCGCCGCGGCGCTGGTCGCGCTGACCGGCGAGGACAGCCTGGCGTTTTTCGACGCGATCGCGCCGATCGTCTACCGCGACACGGTCGACTTCGAAAAAGCGTGGTTCCAGTCGCGCTACGACAAGGTCGGCCCGGGGGGCACGGGCGCCGACTACATCAATTGCCCGTTCGACCGCAGCCAGTACGAGGCGTTTGTCGCCGCCCTTTTGGCCGGCGAGACGATCGAATTCCGCGAATGGGAGAAGACGACGCCGTATTTCGACGGCTGCCTGCCCCTAGAAATCATGGCGGCGCGCGGGCCTGAGACGCTGCGCTGGGGCCCGATGAAGCCGGTGGGCCTGCGCGACCCGCGAACCGGCGGCCGGCCGCATGCGGTCGTCCAGCTGCGCCAAGACAACGCGCTGGCCTCGCTCTACAACATGGTCGGGTTTCAGACGAAATTGCGGCACGGCGCGCAGCAGCGCGTCTTCCGGCTGATCCCCGGCCTGGAACGGGCCGAGTTCGCGCGGTTGGGCGGCCTGCACCGCAACACCTTCATCAACAGCCCGCGCTTGCTCGATTACGCGCTGCGCCTCAAGGCGATGCCGCGGCTGCGCTTCGCCGGGCAGATCACCGGCGTCGAGGGCTATGTCGAGAGCGCCGCGATCGGCCTCCTGGCCGGGCGTTTTGCAGCGGCGGCGCGGCGCGGGCACCCTTTCGCGCCACCACCGGCGACGACCGCGCTCGGCGCGCTGATCGGGCACATCACCGCCGGCGCCGATAGCCGCCTCTTCCAGCCGATGAACGTCAATTTCGGGCTCTTTCCGCCATTGTCGCCCGACCCGGGCCGGCACGCCGACCGGAAGCCGCTGGTGGCGCGCCGGGCGCTGGCCGATCTCGCCGCCTGGCGCGCCGTCGCCGGCTAGGCGAAGGCTGGCATGACTTCGCTGGCGAAGAGTTCGGTCGAGCGCAGCGCGTCGTCGAGGCTCATCTGGCCGAACGCGAAGTCGCAGACGAAGTAGGTCGCGCTCGACGCGTCGACCGCCTCGGCGACGTAGTCGCGCACTTGGGCGGGCGTGCCGGCGATCGCGTGGCCGTGCGCCTGCAGCGCGTCCCATTCTTTCGGCAATGAGGCGGCGAGCGGGAACGGCACGTCATATTTCGCCCAGAGCCGCTCCATGTTGCCGCGCCAGCGCGGATAGGCGCGCCCAGCGATGTCGCGCGCCTTGGCTTCGGTGTCGGCGACGACGAGGTGGCGGTTGATCCCCATCATCGGCATGTCGGCCTCGCGGCGGCCGAGCTTCTGCCATTCCGAGCGGTAGAGCTCGATGATCGCGCGCGCCGCCGCGGGGTCGCGAAGCGTCACGATGTGGGCGCCCTCCTGCGCTGCCCACGGGATGCTGTCCGGCCGCGAGGTGCCGTACCACAACTCGGGAAACGGTTTCTGCGCCGGCTTCATCGCGATCGGCACGTGGTCGAAATCATAGTATTTGCCGTGATAGGTCAATTCGTCCTCGGTCAGCCCGATCTTGATCGCGTCGTAGGCCTCGCGGAACCGCTCCATGCCGGTGGCGAAATCGACGCCGTAAAAGCCGACCTCGATCGGCGAGATGCCGCGCCCGACGCCATAGAGAAACCGCCCACCGCTCATCTGGTCGAGCATGCAGACTTCGTCGATCAGCCGCAGCGGGTGATAGAGCGGCAACAGGTAGACCATCGGCCCGAACTTGAGCCGTGTGGTGCGCTGCGCGACGGCCGCGAGGAAGATGCCGGGCGATGGCGCGTAGCCCAACGGCGTGTTGTGATGCTCGGCGAGGTGATAGCCGTAAAACCCCGCCCGGTCGTAGGCCTCGATCAGTTTGAGGCGGTCCGCGAAATGGCGGCCGAGCGGCGCGCCGCTGTCGTCGAGGTGGTCGAAAACGCCGAACCGCATCGCTGCCTCCCTGCCGGATCTCGCCGCGAACTTTAGGATACCCGATAACGCTCGACGAATTGCCAATCCGGATCGAGGCCGAAACCGGGCCGGTCGCCAATGTGCAGATGGCCGTCGCGCAGTTCGGGATGCTCGTGGAAGAGCCCGTAGGCGAGCGGATCGCTGTCGGGCCCGCCATGCGACTCGACGCCGAAGGCACAGCGCGGCAGCGCCAGCACCAGGTGTCCGTGAATTTCGGGCGCGGTGTGCGGTGCCACCATCGCGCCGTGCTGCTCGGCGAGCGCGGCGACGCGCAGCGCCTCGGTCAAGCCGGCGGCGCGCGTCGCGTCGAACTGCACATAGCGGACGCTGCCATTGGCGATGAAATCGCGCACCGTGAAGCGGGTCAATTCGCGCTCGCCATGCGCCAAGGGGATCGGCGTTGCCGCCGCGAGGCGGGCGAAATCCGCCGGCTGCAGATACCAGTGCAGCGGCTCCTCGAGCCAGAAGATGCGATGCTCTTCGACCCGCTGGGCGAATTCGATGCACTCCGGCAAATCGTAGGGCGCGTTCATGTCGAGCAGCAGATCGGGCGCTGGGCCGAGCGCCTTCCTCACCGCACCAACCCGCTCCGCCTCCGCGGCGGCGTCGCCGGCGCCGGTCTTGAGCTTGACCGCGCGGTAGCCGAAGTCGAGAAACCGCGCGAGTTCCTCGCCATATGACACCTTGTCCGCGTCCGTCCGGTAATAGCCGCCGGTCGCGTAAGTGAAGAGCGGCCGGTTCTCGCCGCCCAAGAGGCGCCACACCGGCATGCCCGCCGCCTTGGCCTTCAGGTCCCACAGCGCGATGTCGATGCCGGCGATCGCGGCCATCACCTGGGTGCGCTCGCCGCGCGGCGTCGGCGGCGGCACGTTGCTGGCGCGATCGATCGCGCCGGGACGCGGGCAGGTCAGCGCGAAGAGCTTGTCCCACACCGCCGCGTGCGCCAGCGCATCCATGCCGCCGATAATGTCGGCGAAGCGCGCGACCCACTCGCAGATCCGCGGCATCGGCGACCCGTGAATGAGGCCGTAGCCGGTGAGCCCGTCATCCGTTTTGATCTCGGTCAGGATGACCGACCACGCCCGGCTTTCCTCCTGCGCCGTCCACACCGGAAGCGGCCGCGGCACCGAGACTGGATAGGTCGCGACGGAGGCGATGCGGGTCATGCTCTGTCCCCTTGCAGCGGGCCCTGTGTGCCGCCCGAGCAACCCAACCGCATTGGAGTGTGGCGTGAGCCCTATTCCGCGGCGTCGGGCAGCAGCACCGCCTCGACCGCGTTGTCGGTGATGCAGGCGGTCTCGAAATATTTGATCTCTGGGGCCATGCCGTAGCGCTTGCGGATGCCCTGGAGCCACGGGCCGCTGTAGAAGGCTTCCGCGTCGGCGCGGGTGTGCCACAGATAAACGCCGCCGGCCCAACCGTCCTCGGCATAGATGAACTGCTTGCGCACGAGCCCCGGCACCGCGCGGAAGCCCGGCGCGATCTTGCGGAAATGCGCGGCGCAGGCGGCGAGATCGATGCTCGGCGGCAGCCGGTATTGCACGATGGCGGTGATCATCGGCTTGTCTCCTCTTTCCTACAGGCGCGAATCTACAGAGCTGCCGGCGGCGGTAAAAGCCCGGTTCCAGTCGCTCCACGGCGGCGGCGCGGTTCTCGCTCCCGCGCTCGGCGGCGCATGATGGCGCCAGCAGACATCCGAACCGAGCGATGCCGGGATGACCCAAGTGCTGTTGAGCGGCAGCTTGAAATCCATCGGCACGATGCCGGCGTGCACTCCGCAATCGGGGTACGGTGTGACAACGGCCTCGACGTCGGCGAGTTCGTAGGTGAAATTGCTCAGCGTCAACCGCCCCGGCGACGCGAAAATCCCGCCCGGCGGCGCGGCGCACGAGGCGGTGCCGAGTAGCAGCGCGGACAACAGCACGATACGCACGAGATCCCCCTCTTTTCCTAACGCGTCATTCGCCGCCGAGAAAATCCTTGGTCCATTGCCGGTAATCGGCGGCGCGGGTCACTCGCCCCATCAGTTCGGGTGAGGCGATCCCGGCGAGGTCGCCGGGCTTGGCGCCGTCGCGCAGGGCCTTCAGCGTGTTGTAGACCGCCTGCACCGCGGCGCTGAACGGCGCGTGGCCCTGCAACGCCACCCGGACGCCATGCGACGCCATCCACCCGAGGTCGGCGAGCGGCCCCGAGCCGCCGCCGGTGATCAGCGGGATCTTGATCTGCGACGAGACCGCCTCGATGCCCTCGACGGTCACGCCGCCGGCGAGAAAGATCGCGTCGACCCCGGCCGCTTCGTACGCCTTGGCGCGCTTGATCGTGTCGTCGACGCCGGTGATTGCCAGCCCGCTGGTGCGTCCGGCGATGACCAGCTTCTTGTCCTGGCGCGCGGACAGCGCCGCCTTCATCTTGCCGACCCCCTCCTCGATCGGGATAAGCGTCGGCTTGCCGGAGGGGCCGTAGGGGCGCGGCAGCACGGTATCCTCGATCGACATCGCGCAGATTCCGGCGGTCTCCAGTTCCTCGACCGTGCGCCGGACGTTGAGCGCGTTGCCGTAGCCGTGATCGGCGTCGACCAGGAGGCACAGGTTGCCGGCGCGGCAGACGCGGTTGGCTTGGGTGGCGAACTCGGTCAGCGTCATGACGACGAGGTCGGGCGCGCCCAAGACCGCCATCGAGCCGATCGAGCCCGAGAAGATGCCGACCTCGAAGCCGAGATCCTCGGCGATCCGCGCCGAGATCGCGTCGTAGACGGAGCCGGTATGCACGCAGCGATTGCCGGCCAGGAGCGCGCGAAAGCGTGTCCTTCGTTCGGTCCAGTCCATGGGCGTTCCCCTCATTTTGGTCGTGCCGCTGACGCCTAGCTTAGCATGCTTGCAAAGCTTGTCATTGCGAGGAGCATCGCGACGAAGCAATCTTGATGGAGCTTGGCGCGGCGCGGGATTGCTTCGCGTCGATCGCAATGACGATTGTTGCAGGAGACCAGAATGGACAAGCGCATCGTGGTGGTCGGGGCCGGCGCGATCGGCGGCTATACCGGGGGCAACCTCGCGCATAACGGGTTCGACGTCACGATCGTCGATCCCTGGCCCGAGCATGTTGAGGCGATCCGCAGGGATGGCCTGTCGCTCGAAGGCGTCACCGCAGCGGAATCGATCGTGGCGCATCCCAAGATGCTGCACCTGACCGAGCTCCAGCACCTCTCGAAGGAACGGCCCGTAGACATCGCGTTCATCTCGGTCAAATCCTACGACACCGAATGGGCGGCGGCGATGATCCGGCAGTACCTCGCGCCGACCGGCTATGTCGTGAGCTTGCAGAACTGCATCAACGAGGAGCGCATCGCGGCGATCGTCGGCTGGGGCCGGACGGTCGGCGCGATCGCCGCGATCCTCTCGGCCGAGCTCTATGCCCCGGGCAAGATCCGCCGCACCGGCGGCAAGAACCCGCCGGGCCACGAGGTCTACCGGGTCGGCGAGGTGCACGGGCGGATCACCAAGCGAATCGAGGAATTGGGCGCGATGATCGGCACCATCGACACCTGCAAGGTCACCGACAATCTGTGGGGCGAGCGCTGGTCGAAACTGTGCGTCAACGGCATGCACAACGGCGTCTCGGCGGCGAGCGGCCTTTCCGGCAACGCGATGCGGCAGGATGACAAGATCCGCCGCGTCATCGTCAAATTGGGCGGCGAGGCGGTGCGGATCGGCCAGGCGCTCGGCTACAAGCTCGAGGACATCGCGGGGCAAGATGCCGACACGCTGGCGCGCGCCTCCGAGGGCGACCGCGCCGCGTTGGACGAGGTCGAATCGCTGATGCTGGCACTCAGAAATTCGCAGCAGCGCAGCGAGGCGCAGCGGCCGTCGATGGGTCAGGATATGCAGAAAGGCCGCCGCACCGAGATCGATTTCATCAACGGGCTGATCGTCGAGAAGGGCCGTGAGATCGGCCGCGCCGCGCCGACCCACGAGAAGCTGATCGGGGCCGTGAAGCGGGTCGAACTCGGCCAGGCCGCGCCGTCGCCGGAACAGATCTACGCGATCGCCTGATCCGGCGCTCGCAGCGCTCCCGCCGGATCAGTATTTGTCGTTCGGCTTCGGGCCCTGCGGGCTGCCGCCGCCCCCGCCGCCGCCGCTCGAACTACTTTTGTTGAAGCGGCCGATATTGCCCAGGACTTGCTCGAGGAAGGTCAGCTCGCGGCCCGGCGCCGGCGTCGCGCCGGGCGCCGGCTGGATTTCGCGGCCGTCGTTCAAGCCCTTGTGGTCGACGCTTTTGACGACCCCGCTGCCGTCGAAATTGACGACATAAACCTGCTGATCGAGGACATCGGGGTTGAAGAAGGCGACCTGCTTTGTTTTGCGGCTGATGTAATACCAGCTGCGATCGTTGAAGACGCCGGTGCTCGATGGGGTACCGAGGATCTTGGTGACCTGGTCGCGAGTGGTGGTGCCAGGATGAATTTCCGCGAGCTTGTCCGGCTCGGGAAGATTGCCGCGCTGGTCGACGGTCGGCGCGCATGCCGCAAAGCTCGCCGCCGCTAGCGCGAGCGCGACCGACGACGGGAGGTTTCGGATGATGCGGCGAAGCACGAGATCGGACCGTCCAGCCTCGGTTGCAACAGAAGAGATTTCAGCGCATCTTTTTACGAGACTTTAGCCAAGGGAGGGCTGCTGTCAACGGCCGCCCGGCCTAATCTGACCGCAATCAGTCGCAATGTTCACGCTGTTCCGATCGAATTCAGTGCAACAGGCGGCCGAACTCGCCTACCAGCGTGTTGTCGAGCATGCGCGCCGACCGGGGTTTTACACCGATGGCGGCGTCCCCGATACGGTGGACGGACGGTTCGAGCTGATCTGTCTTCATGCCTTCCTTTATCTCCACCGGTTGCGCGGCGAACAGCCGCAGGCGGCGGCGCTGAGCCAGCACTTTTTCGATCGGATGTTCGCCGATTTCGACCGCTCGCTGCGCGAGATGGGAACCGGCGATCTCAGCGTCGGCCGCGAGATCAGGCGCATGGCCGAGGCCTTCTACGGCCGCGTCGCAGCCTATGAGCAGGGCTTGGCCGGCGACGACGCGGTGCTGCAGGCGGCGCTCGCGCGCAACCTGTTCGGCACCGCACCGCCGACCCCTTCCTGCCTCGCCGCGATGGCTGACTATCTGCGCCGCGAGACGGCCGGGCTCGATCGCCGGGGCGCACCCGAACTGCTGGCCGGCGATGTCGCGTTCGGCAGCCCGCCGTGGCCGGAAGCCGTCGCCGCCGCCGCTATTTGCCGATGAACAGCGATGCAACGCCGGAGTTTTCGCGCCTCATCCCGTTGGCGCGGCTCGGCGCGACACCTTATCGCCAGCAAATCACCGCGAGCGACGCTGAGCGCGCCGCGCTGACCCGGCGCTTCGACCTGGTCGCTCTCGACCGACTGTGCGCGACGGTCGAACTGGCTCGCCAAGGCGACGAACTCTTTCTGCTGCAGGCCGCCTTCGAAGCCGAATTCGTGCAGCGCTGCGTCGTGACCCTCGATCCGGTTGGCGGCGCGGTGGCGGCGCGGTTTACCCTCCTCTACGGGCCGCCCGAGGCCGAAGCCGCGGCAGAGGGCGGCGCCGCTGATGAAATCGCCTTCGAGCCGCTTGCCGCCGCGGCAATCGATGTCGGCGAGGCGGTGGCCCAGGAATTCTCGCTCCGCCTGCCGGCCTTCCCGCGCCGTGTCGACGCCGCTGTCGAGGTCGCGCCGCCGGCGCCCGAGGAAGGCGCCTTCGCCGCGTTGTCGCGCCTGGTCGAGCGGCGCGAGCGTTGAACGCGATCGGACAGTCGCCCCGACTGGAAGGGCGGTTGGCGGGCGCGCTTTCCATTGCTGTTGCCGCGGGGGCGGAATCTGACTAAGTAGCTGAATTCTCCACGCCGCCTCCGACGAGTTGATTATGGCCGTTCCCAAGAAGAAAACTTCGCCGTCGCGCCGCAACATGCGGCGCTCGCATCATGCGCTGCATGCGCCTGCCTATGCCGAGTGTCCGAATTGCGGCGAACTCAAGCGGCCGCATCATTTATGCGCCTCGTGCGGCCATTACGACGGGCGCGAGGTGGTGCCGCAGCCGTCGCCGACTTCGTAGTCACGGCAGGCCAAGGCGCGCGCGGTGACCGACAGCATCACCATCGCCCTCGACGCGATGGGCGGAGACCGCGCCCCGGCGATGGTGCTGCGCGGTGCGAGCATCGCGCTGGAACGCCACCCGGCGGCGCATTTCCTCCTGTTCGGCGACGAAGCCCAGATTGCCCCGCTGCTCGCCAAGCTGCCGCGCCTCGCCCAGGCGGCGACCCTGCACCATACCGAGGAAGCCGTCGCGGACGATGCCAAGCCGTCCAATGCCTTGCGCGGCGGGCGACGAACCAGCATGCGGCTGGCGATCGATGCAGTGGCCGACGGCAGAGCCGGTTGCGTCGTCTCCGCCGGCAACACCGGCGCGTTGATGGCGATCGCGAAATTCGTGCTGAAAACGCTGCCGGGCATCGATCGCCCGGCGATCGCGACGATGTTTCCGACCCGGCGCGGCGAGAGCGTGATGCTCGATCTTGGCGCCAACATCGAATGCGACGCCGAGAATCTCGTGCAATTCGCGCTGATGGGCGATGTCTTCGCTCGAACCGTCTTGGGGCTGCCGCAGCCGACGGTCGGGTTGTTGAACGTCGGCTCGGAGGATTTGAAGGGCAATGACGCAGTGCGCGCTGCCGGCGTCCGCCTGCGCGGCGGCCTGACCCCCATCCGCTTCTACGGGTTTGTCGAGGGCGACGACATCGCGGCCGGAACCGTCGATGTCATCGTCACCGACGGGTTTACCGGTAACGTCGCGTTGAAGGCGATCGAGGGCGTCGCGAAGCTCTTCGGCGAGTCGCTGCGTGCCTCGTTCCACCACTCGTTGTCGGCCCGCATCGGCTACCTCTTTGCCCGCGGGGCACTGAAAAAGTTCGCGGCGCGGCTCGACCCGCGCCGCTACAACGGCGCGATGTTTCTCGGGCTGGCCGGCATCGCGGTCAAGAGCCACGGGTCGACCGATGCCTTCGGCTTCGCCAACGCGATCGGCGTCGCGGTCGACCTCAAGGTGAACGGTTTCCTGCAGAAGATCAGCGACGAGTTGCGGCGCATCAATCAGGTGCCGGCGACTGAGCGCTCGGCAGCCTTGTAGCCGCCGCGACATGCTGCTTCGCTCACAGGTGGCCGGTTGCGGCGGTTATCTTCCCGAGCGCGTCGTGACCAACGACGAGTTGGCCGCGCGGCTCGATACGTCCGACGCCTGGATCCGGCAGCGCACCGGTATCGGCGAGCGGCGCATCGCCGCCCCTGGCGAGCTGACCTCGGACCTCGCCGTCGCTGCGGCGCGGCAAGCCCTCGAACAGGCCGGCATGAGCGGCAGCGATCTCGATCTGATCGTGCTGGCGACGGCGACCCCCGACGAAACCTTCCCGTCGACCGCGGTTAAGGTGCAGGCGCAACTCGGCATGAAGCGCGGGGCCGCTTTCGATGTGCAGGCGGTGTGCTCCGGTTTCGTCTTTGCGCTCGCGGTCGCCGACAATGCGTTGCGCCTGGGCCAGGCGCGCACCGCACTGGTGATCGGCGCCGAGACCTTTTCACGCATCCTCGACTGGCAGGACCGGGGCACCTGCGTGCTGTTTGGCGACGGGGCGGGGGCGCTCGTACTGAACGCGGCGCCGCCGGGGCCGGAAAACCGCGGCGTGCTGTCGACCCATCTCCATTCGGACGGCCGACTGCACGACATCCTATACGTCGATGGCGGCCCCTCCTCGACCGGCACCGCCGGTTTTCTGCGGATGGAAGGGCGCGAAGTCTTCCGTCAGGCGGTGCAGCATCTGAGCGCGGTGGTCGACGAGGCGCTGGCGGCCAACGGCCTGCGCCCAGCCGACATCGACTGGTTGGTGCCGCATCAGGCCAACACCCGCATCATCGACGCGGTCGGGCGAAAGCTGGGGTTGGCGCCGGGCCGCACTATCCTGACGATCGAACGGCATGCCAATACATCGGCGGCGTCGATCCCGCTGGCGCTTGCCGAGGCGGTCGCGGACGGCCGCATCCGGCCGGGCCACCTTGTACTGATGGAGGCATTGGGCGGCGGCCTCACCTGGGCCGCCAGCCTCGTCCGCTGGTAGAAAAAGCCTGAAGCGTCGCCCGGCAACGCTTTGTAATTTGACGAACTTTTCGGGCCGCGATACCCTCACTGAAAGCAGGGGAGGGCGTAATGGCCGGTCATACGGTTACCCGTGCTCAGCTCACCGAGGCGGTCTATCAAGAGGTTGGGCTGTCACGTAACGAGTCCGCCGAACTCGTCGAGGCGGTGATCGGCGAAATTGGCGAGGCGCTGGCGCGCGGCGAGATGGTCAAGATCTCGTCGTTCGGCAGCTTCGCGGTGCGCCAGAAGGGGCAGCGCGTCGGCCGCAATCCGAAGACCGGCCAGGAGGTTCCGATCAGCCCGCGCCGCGTCTTGGTGTTTCGCGCGTCGCAGGCGCTCAAGCACCAGATCAACGACAATCACAGCGCGCCGGCGTCGAATGCCCGCGGCACGGCGAGGTCTGGCGCCGCGTTGCGGTGAGCGAGGACGCGACGCCGGCGCCGGCTCGGTCAGCGAAAGGCGCTGCGGCGTTTCGTACGATCGGCGAGGTCGCCGAGGACCTCGACCTGCCGACGCATGTGCTGCGCTTTTGGGAGTCGAAATTTCCGCAGCTGAAGCCGCTGAAGCGCAGCGGCGGGCGGCGTTATTACCGCCCCGAGGACATTCTGCTGCTGCGCCGCATCCGACAATGCCTCTACCAGGAAGGTTATACGATCCGCGGCGTGCAGCAGCTGCTCGGCGCACCGACCGGCGGCGCTGCGCCGGCGCCCGCGGCGCCGAGCCTCTTCCCGATCGACGCATCCGCCGGCTCGGCGCCGCCGGAACCAAAGCCCGCCCGGCGTCGGCGTCAGCTTCAGCCCCAACCGGTGCGGGGAGCCGAAGGGGATATCCAAGCGCTCGACGAGATCCGCCGAGTGCTCGGCGAAGCCCGGGCGTTGCTCGATACATTGCTGCATCCGCCAAAGCCGCCCTGACGCGGCCGCGCGCTTGCTTTCACCGCGCGCCCTGGCTATAACCCGCCGCTCTAAACGGCGGCGGGCCGCGCCGACGGCGCCCGGTCGAGCGGATCGGTGGGGCACGCCTGGCCGCCGCAACATTGATCCAAGGACAGCGAAATTGCCCAAGCTCAAGACCAAGAGCGGTGCGAAGAAGCGCTTCGGCATCACCGCGACCGGCAAGGTCAAGCGCAACTGGGGCCACAAGCGCCACCGGCTGATCAGCAAGTCGAAGCAGCAAAAGCGCCTGCATCGCGGCACGACCACGCTGGAAAAGGGCGATGCCGGCCTGGTGCTGACCTATATGCCGTATTTGCGGGGCTGAGCGATGGCCAGGGTCAAACGCGGCGTCACGGCCCATGCCCGCCACAAGAAGGTGCTGGGGCTCGCCAAGGGCTATCGCGGCCGCGGCGGCACCGCCTACCGGATCGCGATCGAGAAGGTCGAGAAGGGGCTGCAGTACGCCTATCGTGACCGCCGCAACAAAAAGCGCGATTTCCGCGGCTTGTGGATCCAGCGCATCAATGCCGGGACGCGCGAGCACGGCCTCACCTATTCGCAATTCATGCACGGCGTAAAGCTCGCGGGCATAGACCTCGACCGCAAGGTGCTGTCCGACCTGGCGATCCGCGAACCGGAGGCGTTCGCCACGATCGTCGCCAGCGCGCAGGCCGCGCTCGACCAGGCAACACCGGCGGCAGCATAAAGCAGTGACCGCATTCCCAGCGATGCCGGGGTTGCTCGTGCTTCGATTTATTTAGGGGAGACTGGCCGGGCCCCTGAGAGATTTATATTCGCGATAGGGGCCGCCACTGACGGCCCCTTTTCTTTGCGGGTGATGGATGGAAGACCCGACGGCGAACGCCGATCAATTCATGAAAAAGATTGCGGCGGCACAATCGCCCGACGAACTCGAACAGGTGCGGATCGAGTTGCTCGGCCGCAACGGCGCGATCACCCTTATGATGCGCGGCCTTGGCGGGATCGAGCCAGCGGAGCGCCGCCGCATCGGCGCACGGCTGAACGAGATCAAGGACAGCTGCGCCGCCGCGTTAGAAACGCGGGGCGTCGAACTGCGCCGGATCGCCCTCGCGACCCGCCTCGCCAGCGAGCGCGCCGATGTCACCCTGCCGGTGCTGCCGGGACCGCCGGGCGGCGCCGAGGCCGGGCGCATCCATCCGATCAGTCAGACGATCGACGAGATCGTCGCGATCTTCGGCGAGATGGGGTTCAGCGTCGCCGAGGGACCGCACATCGAGGACGATTTCCACAATTTTACCGCCCTCAACATCCCACCCGAGCACCCCGCCCGACAGGAGCACGACACGTTCTATCTACCGCAGCGCCCGGACGGCTCGCGCCTCGTGCTGCGCACCCATACGTCGCCCGTACAGATACGCACGATGCAGACGCAACCGCCGCCGCTGCGTATCATCGTGCCGGGGCGCACCTTCCGCTGCGACCATGACGCGACCCACTCGCCGATGTTCCACCAGGTCGAAGGCCTCGTGATCGACCGCACCACCCATATGGGGCACCTGAAAGGTTGCCTCATCGAGTTCTGCCGCGCCTTCTTCGACGTCGAGGATCTGCCGGTGCGGTTTCGCCCGAGCTATTTCCCGTTTACCGAACCGTCGGCCGAAGTCGATATCGGCTGCTCGCGGACGGGCGGCGAATTGAAGATCGGCGCCGGCGGCGACTGGCTCGAAATTCTCGGCAGCGGCATGGTGCATCCGCAGGTCTTGAAGAATTGCGGCATCGACCCGGCCGAGTATCAGGGGTTCGCCTTCGGGATGGGGATCGAACGGGTGGCGATGCTGAAATACGGCATCCCCGACCTGCGCACGATGTACGATTCCGACCTGCGCTGGCTGCGTCATTACGGCTTTCTGCCGCTCGACATCCCCTCGCCGGTGCGCGGGGCCTTGACGTGAAGACGACGCTGTCTTGGCTGAGGGCGCACCTCGACACCGAGGCACCTGCGGCGGAAATCGCCGAGCGCCTCGTCATGCTGGGCCACGATGTCGAGGGCATTGAGGATCGCGCCGCCGGCCTCCAAGGCTTTGTCGTCGGCCGCGTCGTTTCCGCAGAGCCGCACCCCAATGCCGACCGCCTGCGGGTATGCGTCGTCGATGCCGGAGACGGGCCAGGGGCGGAGGTCCAGGTCGTCTGCGGCGCGCCCAACGCGCGGGCCGGCATGAAGGGCGTCTTTGGCCCGGCCGGGGTATGCATCCCGAAAACCGGCACGGTGCTCGCCGAGAGTACGATCCGCGGCGTCGCCTCGAAGGGCATGCTGATGTCGGCAGCGGAGTTAGCGCTCGGCGAGGATCATTCCGGCATCATCGAACTGCCCGAGGACGCGCCGGTCGGCACGCGCTATGCCGCGCTCTTGGGTCTCGATGATCCGGTCATCGACCTCAAGGTGACGCCGAACCGCGCCGATTGTCTCGGGGTGCGCGGCATCGCGCGGGATCTGGCGGCAGCCGGCCTCGGCCCGCTGAAGCCGCTCGACGTGACGCCGGTAGAGGGAAGTTTCCGCTCGCCGATCGCAATTCGCATCGACGATCAGACCGCCTGCCCGCTGTTTCTCGGCCGCCATATCCGCGGCCTGAAAAACGGGCCGAGCCCGCGCTGGCTGCGCCAGCGTCTGGAAGCGATCGGGCTGCGGCCGATCACGGCGCTGGTCGACATCACCAATTTCCTGACCTTCGACCTCAACCGGCCGCTGCACGTGTTCGACGCCGGCAAGCTGCGGGGAGGCCTCGTCGTGCGCTTCGCCCGCGCCGGTGAGAGCATCGCCGCGCTGAACGGCCGGGTCTACGAGCTCGATTCCGAGATCACCGCGATCGCTGACGCCGCGGGCGTCCAGAGCCTCGGCGGCGTCATCGGCGGCGAGCCGACCGGCTGCACCGAGGCGACCACCGAAGTCTTCGTCGAGGCGGCGCTGTTCGATCCGATCCGCACCGCGGCGACTGGCCGGCGGCTCGAAATCGCCAGCGATGCGCGCTACCGCTTCGAGCGCGGCGTCGACCCGGCTTTTGTCGCACCGGGACTTGAAATCGCCACCCGTCTCATTCTCGAGCTGTGCGGCGGCGAACCGTCGGACATTGTCACCGCGGGCAAGGAACCGAGTTGGCGGCGGCAGTACACGCTGCGGCCGGAGCGATTGTCCGGGCTTGGCGGGCTGCACGTGCCGCCGGCGGAAAGTCGCGCGATCCTGGAGGCGCTCGGCTGCACCGTCGTCGCCGCTTCCGAGCACGACGGCACCCTGACGGTCGCGCCGCCCTCGTGGCGCGGCGACATCGAGGGTGAGGCCGACCTCGTCGAGGAGGTGTTGCGGGTCAAGGGCTACGATCACATCCCACCCGAGCCGCTGCCGCGCGACACGGTCATCTCGCGCCCCGCGATCGACGCGCACCGCCGTCGCCTCGAACTGGTGCGCCGCAGCATGGCCGAACGCGGCCTCGTCGAAACGGTCAGCTTCTCCTTCATTGCGTCGAGCGCGGCCGCGCTGTTCGACGGCGCCAAACCGGAATTGCGCCTCGTCAACCCGATCGCCGCCGATCTCGACGCGATGCGGCCGAGCGTGATACCCGGCCTCCTTGCCGCTGCCGCGCACAACGCCGACCGCGGGTTTCCCGATTTCGGGTTGTTCGAGGTCGGCCCGATTTATCGCAGCGACCGGCCGGACGGCCAGAGCAATGTCGCCGCCGGCCTGCGCGCCGGCCGGCTCGGCCCACGCCACTGGCGCGCGCCGGCGCGGGAGGCCGACTTGTTCGACGCGAAGGCGGATGCGCTTGCCGCGCTCGCGGCCGCCGGCGCGCCGGTCGACAGCATCCAGACCGTGGCCGATCCGCCACCCTGGTACCACCCGGGACGCGCCGGCCGGCTGCGGCTCGGGCCGACCGAACTCGGTCATTTCGGCGAATTGCACCCGAACGTGCTCGACGCCTTTGACGTGACGAGCCCGGTTGCTGTGTTCGAAGTGTTCCTCGATGCCGTGCCGCGGCCGCGCGCCGGCCGCGCCCGGCCGCCGCTCAAGCTCTCGGTGTTCCAGCCGGTCGAGCGCGATTTTGCCTTCGTCGTCGATCGCGAACTGCCGGCCGAAACGCTGCTGCGCGCCGCCCGCGCGGTCGACCGCAAACTGGTCGGCGAAATTCGCCTGTTCGACGCCTACGAAGGTGAGGGACTGCCCGCCGGCAAGAAGTCGTTAGCCATCTCGGTGGTATTGCAGCCGCAGGAAGCGACGTTGACCGAGGCCGAGATTGAGGGATTCGCGAAGCGCCTCGTGGCGCAGGTCGAGAAGGCGACCGGCGGCACCTTGCGCGGCTAGCCGGGCCTGCGTCGCTGCACTGCGACATTTGCGGCGCGGACAGCAGCCCGGTTGTATTTCCCTGATGGCGCGGCGAGTTTTCCGGCCTATCTTTGGCGGGTGCCCGTCGGCGTTCGCAAGCGCCGCGGCGGGTGTCTATTTGATTCGGGCGGCTCGTTGACCACCATTCAAGAAAAGGAGCTCCTGCCGCGCCGCCGTATGCACCCGCACGTCCGCACCCGGCTGCGCCTCTTCGCCCGCCACAACATCCGCAACAGCGAATTTGGACTGACCTGCGTTGCCGGCGCGATTGGCGTCGTCATCGCACTCGGCGTCGCGATCACGCGCCAGGCGGTTACCGAATGCCACCACCTGCTGTTCGGCGTCCCAATCGAAACGCACATCAGCAGCGTCGAGACGATCGAGGCATGGCGGATCGTGCTCGTCCCCTCGCTCGGCGGTCTTGTCTACGGCCTTGTCGCCTATGTGCTGTGGCGCTGGCGGCCGCGCGACATCGTCGATGCGATCGAGGCCAACGCGCTGCACGGCGGCCGCATGTCGCTCTCCGACAGCGTGCGGCTGACCGTAATGACCATCCTTTCCGCTGGGGTCGGCGCCTCGGTCGGGCTTGAGGCGGCTTATACGCAACTCGGTGCCGGCACCGCCTCGCGCATTGGCCGGCTGTTGCATCTGCGTCGCGGCGATTTGCGGAACTTCGTCGGCTGCGGTGCCGCGGCAGCGATCGCCGCCGCATTCAACGCCCCGCTCGCCGGCGCGTTCTACGCCTTCGAGCTGATCATCGGCAGCTATACGTTGGCGACGCTGGTCCCGGTCGTGGTCGCCGCGGTGATGGCGACGCTGGTCACTCGCGAGTTGTTCGGCGAGCAGCCGATCTTCATCGTCTACGCCCATGTCGACCTGATTGCGCGCCATTACCTGATCCTCGCCGCGATCGGACTCGTCGCCGGCTGCCTCTCGATCGCTGCGATGCTCGGCGTCACCTTTGTCGAGCAGGGGGCGCGCCGGCTGGCGCTGCCGATCTGGTCGCGCCCGGCTGTCGGTGGCCTGGTCCTCGGCCTCTGCGCCCTGGGCTTCCCGCAGATACTCGGCAGCGGCCACGGCGGCATCGTGCACATGATCGCCACCGGCTCGACCGGCTTCGAACTGTGGGTGCTGATCGGGCTGATCCTCGCCAAGGCGATCGGTTCGGCAGTGTCGATCGGCAGCGGCTTCCGCGGCGGCATGTTCAGTTCCGCCCTGTATCTCGGCGCCCTGTTCGGGGCCGCCTCCTCGCTGATTGTGCATCGCTTGTTGCCTTGGGCGCCGTCCGACGAGGCGATCTTTGTTCTCGCCGGCATGGGCGCGGTCGCCGCCGGGGTGGTTGGCGCGCCGATGACGATGATTTTCCTGGTGCTCGAATCATCGTCCGACTTCTCGGCGACGATGGGGGTGACGGTGGCGGTCGTCATCTCCGCGCTCGTGGTCCGCCACTGGTTCGGCTATTCGTTTGCAACGTGGCGCTTTCATTTGCGCGGCGTCGCGCTGCACAGCCCACATGACATCGGTTGGCTGCAGGAACTGCAGGTGGCAAAGCTGATGCGGCAGGATTTCGCGGTCGTGCCGCCCGGGCTGCCGCTGACTGAGCTGTGCCGGCAATTTCCAATCGGCGAGAGCCGGCGCGTCTTCGTCGTCAACGAAAAGGGCGGCTATGGAGGCAGTATCGACCTCGTCGAAGCGCACGGCGCCGAACTCCTCGAGAGCGGCGGCCGGCTGACAACAGGCGACATCGCGCGCGGCGCCGAACATTTCCTGACGCCGGCCCAGCCGGTACGGGACACGCTCGACCTGTTCATCGCCTCTGCTGCCGAAATCCTTGCCGTTGTCGACAACCCGGAGGATCGCCGCGTGCTCGGCTATCTCAGCGAAGCGTACGCGCTGCGCCGCTACTATCGGGAACTTGAGGCCCGGCATCGCGAAGAGCTCGGCGATGAGGCACTCTTCAACGCTACGCGTGGCCCCAACGATCATTGATCGAGCCGCGATCGCGCAACGCGCGAGCTCGTACTATTACGCTGTGGCAATTTGCCTCTACCAAGAGAGAGGCTGGCACGACTGCCGTCAGGTGCTATTGTTATTCAATGATCGCCCGACAAATCCTCTTCTCCTGTCTGGTGCTGCTCGGGTTTCTCGGCGTGCCGTCGGCTTTGGCCGCAGATTCTGAGCCGGCGCGGGTGGGGCGGCTGGCGGTCGTTGACGGCGATGTCGCGGCGCATTTACCCGGCGGCGAATGGACCGGCGGGGAGGTCAACGACCCGGTCTTCTCGGGCGTGCAGATGCGGACCGGCGCGTCGGGCCGGGCGATCCTGCGCATCGGCGCTGATACCGTGGCGCTGGCAGCCGCCGGCACTCTCGATGTCGCGGCCTTCGATGCGCGCGGCAGCGACATCGTGCTGCACAGCGGCCGCATCGGGATCCGCCTGTCGCCAATGGATCCGTCGCGCAATGTCGAGATCGACCTGCCGGGTGGCGGGGTATGGCTCTCGGCGCCCGGCGATTACGACATAACTGCGGGAGACGAGCACACGCCCGCCCGCGTTGCCGTCTTCGACGGCCGCGCCCGGCTTGTCGGCAAAGGGTTCGATACCTTCGTCGATGCCGGCTCGGCCGCCGCGCTGGGCGGCGGCCCTGCGACCGCCAACGCCGAGAAGGCGGCGGCCGACGATTTTGTCGAATGGTGGCGGCGAGCGGCCGGCGACGACGCGGCGGGGCCGGCGGCGCATTTCCTGTCGCCGGACCTGACCGGCTACGAAGCGCTCGATAGCGACGGCACGTGGGAGATGGTCGACGGCTACGGCGCCGTGTGGTTTCCGACGACCGCTCCCGCCGGCTGGGCGCCCTACCGCGACGGCCATTGGCGCTGGATCGCGCCCTGGGGGTGGAGCTGGATCGACGATATGAGTTGGGGGTTCGTCACCTCGCATTATGGCCGCTGGGCCTCGATCCCCGGCGCCGACCCGGGAACCGAGCGTTGGGGCTGGGTGCCGGGCGATCGGGTCGCTCAGCCAAAATACGCCCCAGCGCTCGTCGCTTTTCTCGGAACCGCCGGGGTCGGCCTCAGCTACCCCGACGCCAGCGGTCCGGCAGCGGCGTGGTTTCCGCTCGCGCCGGGCGAAGTTTATTGGCCAAGCTACACCAGCGATCCCGCAATTATCCGGCGCATCAACGACGGGTCCGTGGCCGATCTTGACCTGATCGGACCGGCGGAATTCCGCGGCCCGCCGGCCGCAATCGTCAACGGCAAATACCAGAACCGGCGCTTTGCCAGCGTCGTGCCCCGTGCGGTTTTCCTCGCCGGGCTACCGGTCGCATCAGCCCTGGTGCAACTGCCCAGCCGCCGTCTCGACAACGCGCCGCTACTGGCCGGGTCGCCGCAGCTGGCGCCGCCAGCGCCGCACGTCGCCGCGGTCGCGTCGGTCGCGGGCAACGCCAAGCGGGTTGCCCGGGCAACCACACCGAGACTGGCGCGCGCGATGCACGCCCTCGCCCGCATTCTCGCGCGCCGCGAGCCAGCGCGGGCCAGGCGCGCCCTTGTCCTGGCGCACGTCGCGCCAGCGCGATCCGCCGTCAGGGTCGCGATCGGCAGTCACTGGCGGGCGCCGCGCCTGCGCCTCCTGGTGCGGCCGCACATCATCTCCGCCGTCGCATCGCGCAGCGCTCGGGTGCACCTTGCCGCGCTGCATCGCCGCTGGATCCGCTAAAAGAGCCCATAACCCTGCGCTATGGGCGCTTCACTCGATGGGTCGTGGGGATTTGGCGGCCTGTGCTATGCTGTAACACGTCATCGCCACGCCGAGGTCACGATGAACGCCAAGCGGCGGCACGCCGTCCGGGTGCAGCTCGACAGCGCGGCGGAAACGTGCGCGGCGCGCGGCGCCCAGCTCACCGAGCTGCGACGCCAGGTCTTGCGCCTTATCCTGGAGGCCGAGGGTCCGCTGACCGCCTACCAGCTGCTCGACCGGCTGCGCCATAGCCGCAAGGGCGCGGTGCCGCCGACGGTCTATCGCGCCCTCGATTTTCTGATGGCGCAGCAGCTGATCCACAAGCTCGAGCGCCTCAACGCGTTCATCCCGTGCGCCGAGAGCGGCCACCCGCATCCGGTGCAGTTCCTGATCTGCCGGCAATGCGGCACGGTCGCCGAGATCGAGGATCACGCGGCCTCCGAGGCGCTGGAGCACGCCGCCGAGCGCCAGGGGTTTCACCCGCGCAACACCGTCGTCGAGATCGAGGGCACCTGCGCGCAGTGCTATCAGCCGGCCTGAGCGGCCGCGATGCGCTGCCCGATCAGGCGCGGCAGGCCGGCGAAGAGATAGACCGCCGCGCTCAGCGCGGTGATCCAGAAGCTGCTCGGCCAGTCGGTCTCATAGGCGAGCGCGATGCCGAGCCATGCCTCGGCCAGCGCCAGCAGCGCTGACAAGAGAACGCCCGTCGCGACCCTGCCGGTCAGCCGCTGCGCCGCCGCGGCGGGCCCGACCATCAGCGCGAAAACCAGGAGCACACCAACGATCTGGGCGCACTCGGCGGTGGTCAACGCGACGATCGCGAGAAACAGCATCGAGTAGCGGCGCAGCGACACCCCCTTCGCCTCGGCGAGTTCAGGCTGCAGGCTGGCGAACAATAGCGGCCGCGAGATCACCGCGAGCGCGCCGAGACCGACCGCGCCGAGCGCCAGCAAGGTCCACACGGTGCCGCGCTCGACCGCGAGCACGTTGCCGAACAGCAGCGCCGTCGCCTGCGACGCATAGGCCGTGTAGAAATGCAGAAAAAGGAGGCCAAACCCGAGCGACAGCGCCAGGACGAGACCGATCGCCACGTCGCGCTGCGCCAGCCGCTCGCCGATCGCCCCCATGCCGATCCCGGCGGCAACGGTCATCAACACGAGCCCCCATAGCGGCGCGAGCCCGATCAGCGCCGCGCCGGTGGCCCCGGTGAAGCCGACATGCGCCAGCGCATGACCGGCGAAGGTCTGGCCGCGCAGCACCAGGAAATACCCGACCGTGCCGGCGACGATCGCAACCGCCGCCGCCGCGGCGAAGGCGTTGCGCATGAAGTCGTATTCGAGCATCGCCCCCTCAATTCGTCCGCTGGGGCATCCGCTGGTGGGCGCGCCCGTGCGCCGCGTGCGGCTCGTGGCGATGGGCGTCGCGCTCTACCGCGTGGCCGCCGGACATCACGAAGATGCGCCCATGAACACGCACCACCTCGATTTCCGAGCCATAGAGCCGCGAGAGGACCGGACCGGTGATGATTTCGGCGACCGTCCCGAGCGCGGCGCGTCCGCCACCCAGATAGAGCACGCGGTCGATCGCGCCCAGTAGCGGGTTCAGCTCGTGCGCGCTGAACAGCACCGCGATGCCGAGCTCGACCCGCAGCCGGCTGACCAGCTCGACGACCTCCCGCTCGTGGTGTGGATCGAGGCTGATCAGCGGCTCGTCGAGCAACAGGAGCTGCGGCCGCCCGATCAGCGCCTGCGCCAGGAGCAGCCGCTGACGCTCGCCGCCCGAGAGTTCGCCAAGCGGGCGGCGCGCCAGTGCGCCCGCCCCAACGAGATCGAGGGCGCGAGCAATCTCGTGGCGCCCGCGCTTGCCGGCGATCGGCAGGCCGAGACGATGGCCGTTGACCCCGCTGGCGACGAAATCCCAGCCGCTGAGCCCGATCCCGGCCGCCGCCCCATGGGTTTGCGGCAGGTATCCGATTGCCGGATTGCCGCGCGTCGCACTCTCTCCAAGGACCCGGATGGTGCCGTGGGCCGGCGGCACCAGCCCGAGGACCGCGCGCATCAGCGTCGTCTTCCCCGCCCCGTTCGGGCCGAGCACGGCGACAAACTCGCCTGCCGCAATTTTGACGCTGACGCCGGCGAGAACGATGCGCGCACCAAGCGTCAGCGAGACGTCTTGGAATTCAATCGGGTTCATCAATTCCTACTCGGGCTGCTACTCGGATAGCGCCCGCTCGAGCGCCGACAATTCGCTCAGCATCCACTCCTGGTACCTCTTGCCCGGCGGCTCGGTTTCGCTCGCCCCGACGACCGGGATGCGCGAGGCTTTCGCGAGGTTGACAAGGCGCACCGCCACCGGGTCGGAGGCCTGGCTATTGTACACCAGCAGCCGCACCTTGCGGTTTCTGAGATCGTCCTCGAAAGCCGCGACATCGGAAGCGCTCGGCTCGGTGTTGTTCATCACCGCGAGCTGGAAGCGCCCATTCCTGACCTGCATTGCCAAGGCCGCGAATAAATCTCCGCACACCGGCTCGGTCGCGGTAACCAGCGTGCCCGCGAGGCGCGCGCGAAGCACGGCGATCTTGGCCTCGATCGGCGCGAGCGAGCTGCGAAACCGCACCAGTCGCTCGCGATAATCGGCGGCATGGACAGGATCGGCGCGGCCCAGCTCGTCGGCCAGCGCGCCGGCGAGCGCCGGCATCGTTTGTGGATCATACCAGATGTGCGGATTGTCGCCCGGCTTCCTGCCAATCAACTGGGCGACGACGATCGCTGTGCGGTTGCGCCCGGCCGCGGCGCCAAGCAGCTTGACGATCCACGGGTCGTAGTCGATGCCATTGTAGATGACGATGCGCGCGGCCGACAGCGCGCGGGCAACCGAGGGGCTGGCCTCGAACAGATGCGGGTCCTGATCGGGATTGCTGAGGATGCTCGTCACCGCGACCTGCGGCCCGCCGATCTGCTGCGCGATATCGCCGTAGAAATTCTCGGCCGCGACGATGAGGATCGGGCTCGCCAAGGACGCCGTTACCGGCGCCAGCAGCAGGAGGGCCGCGGCCAGCAGCGAAAACAGTCGCATTCGGTCCTCCGCCTGGGATCGCGCGCCAGCCAGCATCGAGCGATCAAGATGTTATACTATATCATCCGTTCGCCATAGCGTCATCGGGCCGATTTAGGAAACTATCCTTGCTGCTCTGGCGACAGTCGCAGGCGATAGCCGACACCGAGTTCGGTGAGGACGTGCGTCGGTCGCGTCGGGTCAGGCTCGAGCTTTTGCCGCAGTCCGCGGATAAACACCCGCAAATATTGCACCTCGTCGGCTTGCGCCGGTCCCCAAACCTCGCGCAGCAGATGGCGGTGGGTCAGCACCTTGCCGGCATGGATCACCAAGTGGCGCAGCAACTCGAATTCTTTCGGCGACAGCCTGACCTCCTGGCCGGCGCGGGTCACCTGCCGGCGTACCAGGTCGACCGCGAGGTCGCCCGAGACGAAGACCGGGGTTTCGCCCTTGGCCTGGAAGGCGTGGCGCAGCGCGGCGCGCAGCCGAGCCACCAATTCCGCCATCCCGAAAGGCTTGCTGATATAATCGTCGGCGCCGAGATCGAGCGCGGCGACCTTTGAGCGCTCGTCGTCGCGAGCGGACAGCACGATGATTGGCACCGGCGAGCGCTTACGGATGTCTGCAATGACATCGAGCCCGCTGCGGTCCGGCAGGCCGAGATCGAGGATCACGAGGTCAGGCTTGTCGCTGGCGAGCGCGGCGAGCGCCCCTGCGCCGTCCTCGGCGAGGACAACGCGATGGCCGATGGCAGCAAGGCTGGTGCGCAGGAAGCGGCGGATCGGCGGCTCGTCGTCAACGACGAGAATTGTGACCGGCATCAGATTTGAGCGATGAGTTCGCCGGTCACGGCCGATGCGGCCGCAGCCGGCACGCGGATTGTGAATAGCGCGCCGGAGCGGTCGCGCCGGTTGGCGGCTTCGATCCGGCCGCCTTGGGCTTCGATAAAGCCGCGGCAGATCGCCAGCCCGAGCCCGGTGCCGGCGCGCCGGCGGTCCTGCGCCTGGACGCGATAGAACTTGTCGAAGACGCGTTCCAGATCGCCCGCCGGTATCCCGGGTCCTTCATCGAGGATTTCGATCGCGACGGCGTCGGCGTCGCGGCGCGCGCGCAAGTCGATGCGGCTCTCGGCCGGCGAATATTTGGCGGCGTTGTCGAGCAGATTGAACAAGACCTGCTCGAAGAGGATCGCGTCAAGCTGCAGCATCGGCAGATCGGGAGCGATCGCAACCTCGATCCGATGGCGCGCCAAAACCTTGCCGGCGCGTTCCAATGCCGCGCCGACGATCTCGGCGATGTCGACAAGATCGAGTTTCAGTTCCAGCGCGCCGGCTTCGAGACGGGTCATGTCCAAGAGGTTGCCGACGAAGCGATTGAGACGTTCGGCCTCGTCCTGCAGAGTGGCGAGCAATTCGTCCCGCTCGCTCGAATTATATTTCTCGCCGTAGGTGCGAAGGCTCGACACGGTGCCGATGATCGAGGCGAGCGGCGTGCGCAGATCGTGTGAGATCGACGTCAACAGGGCGGCGCGCAGCCGCTCCGTCTCGGCGAGAACGCGAGCCTCGGCCAAGCCGCGCGCCAGTGAGACGCGCTCGATCGCGACGGCGACCTGGTCGGCAAGGGCATCGAGCAGGCGGCGCTCGTCCGGGACCAGCAGAAGGCCGGGCGCCTCGCGATCGATGCCAATGACCCCGATCGGGCCGGTGCCGGTGCGCAGCGGCAGAAACAGCCATTTGCCGCCGGGTAACGTGTCCGAGCCGCGGCCGGTGGGGCTGTTGTGATCCCAACTCCAACGCGCGGCCGCCATGTCGGCCTCGTCAAGCGTGTCCTCCGGCGGATAACCCGAAGCGAGGGTAAGCGCACCGTCTTCTTGGTCGGGCAAAAGCAAAACAGTGCTGACCTTCAGCATCGACGACACCTGGTAGGCGGTCGCCCACAACAAATCGTCGAGCGTGCCGATCGCGGCCAGCTTGCGGCTGAACGCATAAAGTTCGGCGGTGGTCCTGGCGCGGGCGCGGGCGGCGATCACCTGATCGCGGGTCGCCGCGGTCAACTTGCTGGCGATGACCGCCACCAGCGCAAAGAAGAACAGCGCAACGGCGTTCTCGGGATCGGCGATCGTGAAGGTGTAGAGCGGCGGGATGAAAAAGAAGTTGAACGCCAAGACGCTCAACAGGCAGGCAAACAGCGACGGCCATAAGCCCCAGGCGATGGCGCAGGCAAGGACCGCCATGAGGAAGACCAGCGAAACGCTCTGAAAGCCGATAAAGCGCGAGATCAGTTCACCGATGCCAAGCGCCGCAAGCGTGGCGCCGGCGCTGCCGGCATAGGCCAGCGGGCCAAGCGGCTCAGGCCGCGCGCGGGGCGCCGACGACTGCGGCGGTGGCGCGTCGCCCGCTTCCGCCGAAATAACGTGGACGCTGATCGAGCCGGTCTCGCGCACCAAATCGTGCACCACCGAGCCGTGCAGCATCTCAAACCACCGCGGCCGGTCGGATTTCCCGATGACGATTTGGGTGATGTTGTTTGCCTCGGCATAGGCAATCACCTCGTCGGCGACCTTGCGGCCGGGGATCGTAATCGTCGATGCCCCGAGCCGTTCGGCGAGCCGCAAGTAGTCTGCGATGCGGTCTCGTTCGGCGTCACTGAGACGGGTAGTGCGCGGCGTCTCCACATAAATCGCGGTCCACGGTGCGTGCAGGCGGTCGGCGACGCGGCGGGCGTAGCGGATCAGCCCCGGCGTCGCGGCCGCCTCGCTGACGCAGACCAGCAGGCGATCCCCGGCCGGCCAAGGTCCGGGAATCGCATGCGCGCGCATATGCGAAAGCAGCTGATCGTCCACCCGCTGCGCGGTGCGCCGCAACGCCAGCTCGCGCAGCGCCGTCAGGTTGCCCGGCTGGAAATAATGCCGGACGGCGCGCTCGGCCTGCTGCGGCACGTAGACCTTGCCCTCGCGCAAGCGCTGGATCAGATCGTCGGGCGTCAGGTCGACGACTTCGATCTCGTCGGCCTGGTCGAGAATGCTGTCGGGCACGGTCTCACGCACCCGGATGCGGGTGATGCGGGCCACGACGTCGTTGAGGCTCTCGACATGCTGGATGTTTAGGGTGGTGAAGACGTCGATGCCGGCGGCGATCAGCTCCTCGACATCGAGATAGCGCTTGGGATGACGGCTACCCGGCGCGTTGGAGTGCGCCAGTTCGTCGACCAATACGAGCTGCGGCCGGCGCGCGAGGATGCCGTCGAGATCCATCTCGCTCAGGTTATGGCCTTTGTATTCGACCTGGCGCCGCGGCACGCTCTCGATGCCGTCGAGCAGGGCCTCGGTCTCGCGGCGCCCATGGGTCTCGACGATCCCGACGACTAGATCGACCCCCTCGCGCCGCTTGGCCTGCGCCGACAGCAGCATCTCATAGGTCTTGCCGACGCCGGGCGCGGCGCCGAGGAAAATCTTCAGCCGGCCGCGGCTTTCTTGCCTGGCCGCATCGAGCAGCGCGTCGGGGGAGGGTCTCGCTTCCCGATCGGCCATACCTGACTAGCTCATTTCAACGCATCCAGCGCGAGGTTGAGTTTTAGCACGTTTACGCGCTTCTCGCCGAAGATGCCGAGAAAGCGGTCTTCGGCCTGGGCCTCGACTAGCGCGCGCACCTGCACGATCGGCAGCCCACGGGCTTGCGCTACACGCGGCACCTGGAACAGCGCGGCGGCCGGCGTGATGTCAGGGTCGAGGCCGCTCGCCGAAGTCGTCACCAGGTCCACCGGCACCGGCGCCTTGTTTTCCTGTTTCAGCGTTGCGGCGTCGCCCTTGACGCGCTCGATCAATGCCTTCGAGGTCGGCCCGAGATTGGAGCCGGCCGAATTATCGGCCGCATAGGGTACCGCGATGGTCTTTGACGGGTCTTTCGGGTCGGGCTCGCTCGTCGCCGACGGCCGCCCGTGGAAATACTTTGGCGCCGTGAAATTCTGCCCGATCAACTCCGAGCCGATGATCTTGCCGCCGCGCTCGACAAGGCTGCCGGCGGCCTGGCGCGGGAACAGCACTTGCGCCACCCCGGTGATGAACAGCGGATAGGCGAGACCGGTCAGCACCGTCATCAAAAGCAGCAGCACTATTGCCGGGCGGATTTGGCGAACCATGGATAGCCTCTTCAGGCAAGACCGATCGCGTTGACGACCAGGTCGATCAGCTTGATGCCGGGGAACGGCACGATGAGGCCGCCGACGCCGTAGATCATCAGGTTGCGGCGCAGCATGCTGGCGGCGCTCATCGGCCGGTAGCGCACCCCCGTCAGCGACAGCGGGATCAGCACGATGATGATCAGCGCGTTGAAGATGATCGCTGAAAGGATCGCGCTCTGCGGCGTCCCGAGCCGCATGATGTTGAGCGCCGCCAATTGCGGATAGAACGCGAGAAACAGGGCCGGGATGATCGCAAAATACTTGGCGACGTCGTTGGCGATCGAGAAGGTGGTCAGCGCGCCGCGAGTAATCAGCAACTGCTTGCCGATCGCGACGATCTCCAAGAGCTTGGTGGGATCGCTGTCGAGGTCGACCATGTTGCCGGCCTCGCGCGCCGCCATCGTCCCCGTTTGCATCGCGACGCCGACATCGGCTTGCGCCAGGGCTGGCGCGTCGTTCGTGCCGTCCCCGCACATCGCGACGAGCTTGCCGCCGGCCTGCTCGCTGCGGATCAGCTTAAGCTTGTCCTCGGGGGTCGCCTGCGCGAGGAAATCGTCGACCCCGGCCTCGGCGGCGATCGCCGCCGCGGTTAGCGGGTTGTCGCCGGTGATCATGACGGTGCGGATGCCGGCGCGGCGCAGTTCGGCAAAGCGCTCGCGGATGCCTCCCTTGACGATGTCTTTCAGATGAATGACGCCGAGCAGCCGGTCGTTCCTGGCGACAGCCAGCGGGGTGCCGCCCTGCCGGGCGATGATGTCGGCTATTTGCGTCAGCTCGCGGGCGGCGCGCGAGACACCTGCCGCCGGCGGCGCGGCCCCGACCGCCGCGGCGCTCAGGCGAACGGGACCGGTGGCGCCACCGCCAACATGGGAGAGCACCGCGTCGACCGCGCCCTTGCGGATCGCGACGCCCTCGACATCGATGCCGCTGATGCGCGTTTGCGCCGAGAACGGGATGAACTTGGCGTTGAGCGGCGCCATGTCGCGGTCGCGGATGCCGTATCGTTCCTTCGCCAGCACGACGATCGAGCGGCCTTCCGGCGTCTCGTCCGAGAGCGAAGCAAGCTGCGCGTTGTCGGCGAGTTCGCGCTCCTCGACGCCGGGCAATGGCAGAAACTCGGTCGCCTGCCGGTTGCCCAGCGTGATCGTGCCGGTCTTGTCGAGCAGCAGCGTGTCGACATCGCCCGCCGCCTCGACGGCGCGGCCCGACATCGCCAGCACGTTGAACTTCACCAGCCGGTCCATGCCGGCGATGCCGATCGCCGACAGCAGGGCGCCGATCGTCGTCGGGATCAGGCAAACAAACAGCGCGATCAGTACGACGACCCCGACCCGGCCGCCGGCATAATTGGCGAAGCTCGGGATTGTCACGGTCGCCAGCAGGAAGATGATCGTCATGCCGGCCAACAGGATGTTGAGGGCGATCTCGTTCGGCGTCTTCTGCCGTTCGGCGCCCTCGACCAGCCGGATCATGCGGTCGAGAAAGGTCGACCCCTGGCTGGCGGTGATCCGCACCTTGATCCGATCGGAGAGGACCCGCGTGCCGCCGGTTACCGCCGAGCGGTCGCCGCCGCTCTCGCGAATGACCGGCGCCGACTCGCCGGTGATCGCCGACTCGTCGACCGAGGCGATGCCTTCGATGACATCGCCGTCGCTCGGAATCAGGTCGCCGGCTTCGACAAGCACGATGTCGCCGACGTTGAGTTGCGCGGCCGGCACCTCCTCCGTTTGTGTACCGCCGGCGGTGGCGAGGCGCTTGGCGACGGCCTGCGACTGGGTGCGGCGCAGGCTGGCGGCTTGCGCCTTGCCGCGCCCCTCGGCGACCGCCTCGGCGAAATTGGCGAACAGCACGGTGAACCACAGCCACAGGCTGATCTGGCCCGAGAAGCCGGCGCCGGAGCCGGCGAACAGGTCGCGCACGAAGAGGATCGTCGTCGTTGCCGAGACGACCGCGACCGCGAACATCACCGGGTTGCGCCACAGGGTGCGCGGATCGAGCTTGCGCAGCGCGCCGCCGATCGCCGGCCCGAGGATCGTCGGGTCGAATAGCGACAGGGATTTGGCTTGCGGCATTTTTAGGTTCCGCTCAGTACAGAGTGCCAGCCTGCATCGCGAACTCTTCGACGAGCGGGCCGAGCGCGACGGCCGGGAAGTATGTCAGGCCGCCGACGATGACGATTACGCCGACCAGGAGGCCGACGAACAGCCCGCCATCGGTCGGGAAGGTGCCGGCCGAGGGCGGCACGATCTTCTTTGCCGCCAGCGAGCCGGCGATCGCCAGCATCGGGATGATCACGAAGAAGCGGCCGACCAGCATCGCCAGGCCGATCGTCGTGTTGTAGAAGGGCGTGTTGGCCGACAGGCCGGCGAAGGCGCTGCCGTTGTTGTTGGCGCCCTCGGTGTAGGCGTAGAGCACCTCGGTGAAGCCGTGCGGTCCGGCGTTGGACATGCCGGCCAGCCCCGGCGCGACGACGACGGCGAGCGCGGTGAAGACGAGGATCGCCAGCGGCAGGCACAGAATCGCCAGCATCGTCATCTTGACTTCCTTCGCCTCGAGCTTCTTGCCGAGATATTCGGGCGTTCGCCCGACCATCAGCCCGGCGACGAAGAGCGCGATGACCGCGAACAGCAGGAGGCCATAAAGGCCCGAGCCGACGCCGCCGACGATGACCTCCGCCAGCAGCATGTTGACGAGCGGCACCATGCCGCCCAACGGCAGGTAGCTATCGTGCATCGAGTTGACAGCGCCGCACGAGGTATCGGTGGTGACCGTCGCCCACAACGCCGAGTCAGCGATGCCGAAGCGGACCTCCTTGCCCTCCATGTTGCCGCCGGCCTGCAACGCAGACGGCGCGGTATCGACCCCGAGCGCGGCGATTTGCGGATTGCCGCGCGCCTCGGCCGCGTAGCAGACCGCCACGCCAGCGACAAAAAGGATGCCCATCGCCGCCAGCAAGGCCCAGCCTTGGCGCTCGTTGCCTACCATGCGGCCGAAGACGTTGGTCAGCCCGACGCCGATCGCGAAGATCGCGACGAGCTCGATGAGATTGGTAAACGGGTTCGGGTTCTCGAACGGATGCGCCGAATTGGCGTTGAAGAAGCCGCCGCCGTTGGTGCCGAGTTCCTTGATGATCTCCTGCGAGGCGACCGGCCCCTGGGCGATGACCTGTTGGGCGCCTTCGAGGGTCGCCGCATGCGTATAGGCGCCGAGGTTTTGCGGCACGCCCTGCCAGACCAGCACCACGGCGCCGACGATCGAGATCGGCAGCAGGATGTAGAGAACGCAGCGGGTCATATCGACCCAGAAATTGCCGATCGTCTGCGCCGAGCGCCGGGCAAAGCCGCGGATCAATGCGACCGACAAGACGATGCCGGCCGCCGCCGACGCAAAATTATGCACCGTCAGCCCGGCCATCTGGACGAGATAGCTCATCGTCGTCTCGGGCACGTAGGACTGCCAGTTGGTGTTGGTGTCAAAGCTGACCGCGGTGTTGAACCCGAGGTCGGGGGTCACCGCAGTTTGCCCCTGCGGATTGAACGGCAGGCAGTATTGCAGCCGCATCAGCGCGTAGAGCAGCACGAAGCCGGCGGCGTGGAACAGCAGCATGCCGAACCCGTAGGTCAGCCAGTGCTGTTCCTCCCCCGGATCGACGCCGCAAAGCCGGTAAAACACCCGCTCGACCGGTCGCAGGAAGGCGATGCGGCCCTCGAAAACAGCGGTCATATAGCCGCCCAATGGGCGAACCAGAGCAATCAGGATCGCCACAAAGACCGCGATCTGGACCCAGCCGTTTGCGGACATTGACGCCTCAGAATTTCTCGGGCCGCAGCAGCGCCGCGATCAGATAGACGAGCATGACGACCGCGATCACCCCACCGAGAGCCAACTCGAACGACATCGCGTCCTCACAGCCGATCGCAGGCAAAGAGATAGAGGCAGGCGGCCGCGAAGAACGCCAAGCCGACGGCGAGAAAGAGCGCGTCATACACTGTCGAACTCCGGGTAGATCGCATGCCCGGGCAAAAGTAGGCGGCGGCCGCATAAAGCTTCGAGACGTGTCTGACCGCCGGGCCGTAAAGCTGCCATAAAGAAATCGGGCGCAAACCTGCTCTTGCTTGCGGGTCGATCGCCAGATGGCGCCAGCGCTCACGCACCCCGCGCAGCCGCTATCCGGGTGGTGCGCAGCGCGCCAGAATGCCGCGGCAAGGCTCGACAGCGCTTGCCGCTCTGCTATAACCCACAGGCTGTCGATCGCCGACAAGACGTCCCCGTAGCTCAGCCGGATAGAGCATCGGTTTCCTAAACCGGGGGTCGCAGGTTCGAGTCCTGCCGGGGACGCCACGCCTTCCGTGAAGATTGCATCGCCAGCGGCCGCAGCCGGGCCCTCTGGACACGAACCCGCCGGAATGGCCAAACTCGCGCAGGCAGAGAGGAGCGTCCGCGATGACGATCATCGATTCCCAGGTGCATGTTTATGAGGCGAACACCCCGAAGCGGCCCTGGCACAGTGTGCCGAACTGGCCCCCTCACGTCACCGGCGACGAGATGGTGGCAGCGATGGACACGGTTGGCGTCGACGGCGCGATTTTCATCTCGGCCTTTTCGATGTACCAGTACGACGCGAGCTATGCGATCGAGGTCCAACGGGCCCATCCCGGCCGGTTCGCCATCGTCAAGCCGGTCAATCCCGACGATCCGGCAGTGGCCGAAATAATCGCCGAGTGGAAGAAGATCCCGGGCGCGGTCGGCATCCGCATCATGCTGACGCAGGAGGCGAACCGCGCGCCCGACGACCCGGGCCTCGACCAGATCGCGCGAGCCGCCGCCCGCCACGATTTTCCGGTCAACGTCCTGTTCTGGGGCAATTTGGACGCGGGCACGGCGCTGATCGATCGCCACCCCGACACGCGCTTCATCATCGACCATCTCGCCATCCTGCAGCCGCGCGTGCCGCCAGCCCCGCCACAGCCCTGGGCCGATCTTCCGAAGGTGCTGGAGCTCGCCCGCCGCCCGAACGCGGTGATGAAGATCAGCGGCGCCTGCACGCTGTCGCGGAAGCCATATCCATTTCCGGACATCTGGGATCCGCTGGCGCGCGTGTTCGACGCCTGGGGGTTCGAGCGCTGCCTGTGGGGCACCGACTGGACGCGCGCGTTCGCCGTCGTCAACTACGAACAGGCTGTCGAGCCCTTTGTGAAGACCGACCGCCTGAGTAACACCGAGCGGGCGATGCTGATGGGCGGTGCCACCGCCAAGGCATACGGCTGGTCGCCGGCGAGAGCTTAGTGCTGCTTTGGATGGGGCTATCGAGGTGAGGGAGGCAGGGTATGGCGAATTATAGCCTATGTCTGGGAACGGCCGGCTGGGGCGTGTGGCACAGTCCGGATGCCGGCAATTCGTGGACGCGGCATCGCGCTCCGTTTCCGCTCAACAGCCGTATCCAGGCGTTGGCCGCCCATCCCACTGAGGCGCAGACCATCTTCGCCGGTGGCGATACCGGCCTGTTCGTGAGCCGCGATGGCGGGGCGCAGTGGGAGCGGATCGGCGCCGAGGGTGCCCTGCCGACGATCTGGTCGCTGACGATCGACCCGGTTGACCCCGATATTCTCTTCGCCGGCACGCGCCCCTCGGCGGTCTGGCGCTCGCGGGACGGCGGCCGGCAGTGGGAGAAACTGGCAATCGGCGCCGCGCGGAAGTGCTCGATCGGCGAAGCCTTCGTCACCAGCCTCGTTGTCGACCCCGACGATCATCGGATGGTGTGGGCCGGGGTGGAAATCGACGGCGTCTTCCGCAGCCGCGACGGCGGCGACACCTGGACGCACCTCGATGGCGGTTTGTACGACCCGGACATTCACGCGGTGACGCTCGCGGCGACCAGCCCCAAGCGCCTCTATGCCAGCACGGCGCGCGAGGTCTTCGCCAGCAACGATCTGGGCGACACTTGGCAGCCCTTGGATATCCGGGAGAAATGGCCCCTGCCCTACGCCCGCGGCCTGGCCGTCAAGGCCGACGATCCCGGCGTATTGTTCGCCGGCTGCGGTGAGACCACGACGGGCGAAACGGGTCACGTGCTCCGCACCACAAACTTCGGCGAGACCTGGGAAATCCTGCCGCTCCCGACCCGGCCCAACGCCACAATGTGGGGCCTCGCAACGCATCCCGCCGCCCCCGACCGCATCATCGCGTTCAGCCTGTTCGGCGAGGTCTACGTCACCGAAAACGCCGGCGCTTCCTGGCGCAAGCTCGCCCGCGATTTCGGCGAGATCCGGGCCGCCGCCTGGGTGCCGAGCTGATTTTTACGCTCGTTTGAGCCGCCCGGACAACGCCAAAGCGCCCCCGGTGCGAGACGACCCGCGCAAAGCCAGATCGCGGCGCTTCTCACCGTTTCATTAGGATCGCGCGAACGTCCTGGATTGCCAGGCGTCCGGCGCGCCTTGCGTCAGGTTCTCTCAGAGAGAACAATGAGCAGCGGAACAACAAAATCGCGCTCACGCCAACAAGGGAGAGTATGCCATGGAGCTCGGATTACAGGGCAAGCATGCGATCGTGACCGGCGGCAGTCGGGGCATCGGCAAAGCCATCGCGCGCGAATTGGCTCGTGAAGGGGCCGATGTGGCGATCGTGGCGCGCAACCAGGCGGATCTGGAGGCGACGGCGCGCGAATTGGCTGCCGAGACCAACCGGCGCATCGTTCCGCTCGTGGCCGACGTCACCAGCAAGGAGCAGGTCGACCGTATGGTCGCCGAGGCGGCACAGCAACTGGGCGGCCTGCATATCCTGGTCAACAGCGGGTCCGCGCCAGGCGGCTCGGCGACCGCGACCGGTCCCATTGAAACCGTCGTCGACGAGGATTTGATCGAGGATTTCAACGTGAAGTACGTCGGAGCGCTGCGCTGTTCGCGCGCGGCCATCCCGTACATGAGACAAGCGGGCTGGGGCCGCATCATCAATATCAGCGGCGGCAACGCCCGCAACGCCGGCAATCTCAGCGGCGGCGCCCGAAATGCCGGCCTGGTGCACATGACAAAAACGCTGGCGGTCCAATTGGGCCGTCATGGGATCACGGTGAATTGCATCCATCCCGGCACCACCCGCACCGAGCGCACGCCGAGCCTCCTTGCCGCCCGCGCCGCCCAGCTGGGCGTCTCCCCGCAAGAGGCGGAGCGCCGGGACTTCGCTCCGGACTCGCCGCGCGGCAATTCGATCTGCCGCATGGTGGACGCGTCGGAGGTCGCGTTCGTCGCGGCCTTCCTCGCTTCGGACAAGGCCTGGGCGGTCTCGGGCGAGTTGGTTGCGGCAGGCGGCGGCGCCGGGCGCTCAGTCTATTACTGAGCAGAGGAGCAGGCTGAGGGTCGGGCGTTAATGCCGTCCTAGCGCGCCTCGGCGCTTGCCTCCGCCTCGACTGTCATTGCGCGGCCATGCGTCTCGACCCCGAGGAACAGGAAGGAAAGCCCGACCAGCGCCATGCCCGCGGCGAGGAACAGAAACCCGCCCCGCAAAGCGCCCTCCGTCGCCAGCGGCGAGATGATGTTGCTGGTCCCGGCGATCACCGCGATTGAGAGCGGCCCAAGTATCTTGCCGACGCCGTTCGCGGTCTGACCAAGACCGGAGGACCGCGCACCCAGCCGCACGCCGTAGCTCTCGACCGTGTAGGGCGCGAGGTTCGAGAAGCTGCCGTCGATACAGAAGGCGGAAGCGGAGAGCAGCAGAACCATCACCGGTACGCCGGCGATCGCGAAACCATGGTAAAAGGCCGCCGCACCGAGCGCCGCAGCGCCGGCGAACCCCCAGATGACGCCGAGGACGCGGCGCCCGATCAGCGGCGCGAGAAATGACACGACGATCTTTCCGATGATGCCGCATCCGGTCACGAACACAAAGTATTTCGCGGCCTGCGGCACCGGGATCTTTTGCAGCAGCGCGATGACGGTCGGCCCCCACAGATAGACCCCATAGGCCGCGGTCGCTGCGCCGCCCCAGATAAAGATCGTCTCGAAGAACATGCGCGGCTGTTCAAACAATTCGGACAGCTTGGCGCGCGGCTGACTGGCCGGCGCGACGGTCGGCAGCGGCACCGACTGCAGCGGCATGCCCAACTGCTTGGCAACCTCGGCGCGGGCCTCCGCGAAGCGCCCCTTGGCAGCAAGCCAGCGCACCGATTCCGGGACGAACGCCCAAGCGACGCACCCGGCAAACGTCACGCCGATGCCGAGCATTGCCATGCCGCGCCAGCCGATCGCTCCGAGTAACAAGGCGGAGGACAGCGACGCCACGAAGCCGCCGGCGGTCGCGAACACGATATAGAAGCTCGTCACGAACGTGCGGTGCCGCGTCGGGGTCAATTCGACGACGATCGTCAGGGCAGGAACGACCGCCGCCGTCAGCCCCACGCCAACGACAAAGCGCAGCGCCGCGAACAGCACCCATTGACCGTCCGGGACGAGGCCGTTCAGCGCGGCGCCGATGCCGCAAATGAAAGTGCCGACAACGATCGATGTCTTGCGTCCCCAGGCGTCGGAAAATGCGCCGAATGCGAGGGCGCCGACGATCGAGCCGACGCCGCCGCTGTAGAGGATCGTCGCCGATTGGCCATAGGTCAGATGCCAGGCGGGGCCGACCACGGCGAGCAGGAAGGCGACGACCCCAAAATCAAAGAATTCAAGAACGATGATCGCCGACATGATCACGAAAATGGCCCAATAGCGCACATTGAGTTGGGCGGTGTCGAACAACGCCAAAAGTTCGTCTGATGTCTGAGCGGCCATATCCCCTCCCTCACCGCGCGATCCGCGCGTCGCTCTTATCCGACATTCCCGGGACTCGGGCCTGCCGGAGGCTATGATCGCGCCATGCGGGAGCGCGGACAAGAGCCTAACGGCTGGTCCCGGCGCCAGGTCGGCTTTTGGCTGGTCAGCGTCGTAGGCTCAGGATGCCCCGTAGCCGACTTGGTGGCCGCAAGGCTGATGGCTTGCCCAACGGCCCGAGGGGGCATACCCTGCCACTCCGCGCTGGCACAGAAAATTAAAGGAAGCCGCCGCCATGCCGACGATCATCTACGTTGAATTCGGTGGCCGCGAGCACCGGGTCGAAGTGCCGGTCGGCTCGTCCGTCATGCGCGGCGCGGTCAACAATAACATTCCCGGCATCGATGCCGATTGCGGCGGCGAATGCGCGTGCGCGACCTGCCACGTCTACGTCGACGACGCCTGGCTCGCAAAGACCGGCGCCCCGCCCGCAGGCTCGCAGGAAGCCAGCATGCTGAGCTTTGCGGCGCTCGCGCAGCCCAACTCCCGGCTCTCCTGCCAGATCACGGTGAGCGAGGCGTTGGACGGATTGATTGTCCGGCTGCCCGAAGGGCAACACTAAGGCTCCTGAGCGGAGGGTAACGCAATGACCGCACGCGCCGATGCCCGATCTGACATCGATATCGAGCGTATCCCGCTGGACAGCATTGATGTCAGCGATCCGAAGCTCTACCAGGACGACGCTTGGTATCCCTACTTTGCGCGACTGCGGCGCGAGGACCCCGTGCATTACTGCCGGGAAAGCCTTTACGGGCCCTATTGGTCGGTAACCAAGTACAAGGATATCATGCAGGTCGAGATCAACCACCATGCCTATTCGTCGGCCTCGGAATTGGGCGGCATCGCGGTCGAGGACCAGCCCAAAGAAATGGACCGACCGAGCTTCATCCGAATGGACCCGCCGCGGCATGACGAGCAGCGGATGGTCGTCAGCCCGGTGGTCGCGCCCGGCAACCTCGCCAACATGGAAGGGCTGATCCGCGAGCGCACCAGACGGGTGCTCGACGGCTTGCCGCGGGGTGAGACGTTCGATTGGGTCGACCTTGTGTCGATCGAGCTGACGACGATGATGCTCGCGACCCTGTTTGATTATCCATGGGAAGATCGGCGTCAGCTGACCTATTGGTCGGATGTGGCAATCGCCAATGTCCGTTCGCCCGATGCGCCGGTGCATTCTGAAGAGGAGAAATTCGCCGAGCTGACCAAGATGGCCGAGGCGCTGGGCAAGCTGTTCAACGAACGCGCACAACAGCCGCCGAAATTCGATCTGCTCTCGATGCTGGCGCACGGCGAGGCGACGCGCAATATGCCGTTCCGCGAGTTCATGGGGACCCTTTCGCTGCTGATCGTCGGCGGCAACGACACGACGCGTAACTCGATGACCGGCGGCTTGATGGCGCTGAACGAGCATCCCGGCGAATACCGGAAACTGCGCGACGACCCGTCGCTGATCCCGAGCATGGTGTCGGAGATCATCCGTTACGTGACCCCCGTCATCCACATGCGCCGTACCGCCAAGGAGGACATCGAACTCGCCGGCAAGTCGATCAAGAAGGGCGACAAGGTGGTCATGTGGTATGTCTCGGGCAACCGCGATCCCGAGGCGATCGAGGAGCCGGACAACTTTATCATCGACCGGAAGCGGCCGCGCCAGCATCTGTCGTTCGGCTTCGGCGTCCATCGCTGCGTCGGCAACCGGCTCGCCGAGCTGCAATTGCGCATCCTGTGGGAAGAGATCATGCAGCGCTATCCGGTGATCGAGGTCATGGGACCGGCGCGGCGGACCTATTCCAACTTCATCCACGGCATTCGCTCGCTGCCGGTGCGCATCCCGGCCTAAGGGAACGGACAGGAGCACCCATGAACGACATCGCACCCAGGAACGACATCGACTTCAAGGCGGCGGCGCATCGCGATCCCGCTACCGTGCCGCTGGACGAGATCGATGTCAGCAATCCGTATCTCTATTCCGAGGACACCTGGGAGGGCTTCTTCGCCCGACTGCGCCGCGAGGATCCGGTGCACTTCGTCGACAGCCCGATGTATGGGCCGTTTTGGTCGGTGACGCGGTACCGCGACATCATGACTGTCGACACCTCGCAACAGATCTATTCGTCCGACGCCGCCTTGGGCGGCATCGCGCTCAAGGACGTTCCGCTGCAGTTCAGGAAGGAGAGCTTCATCGCGATGGATCCGCCGCGGCACGATGACCAACGCAAGATCGTGTCGCCGATCGTCGCGCCGCCAAATCTGGCAAAAATGTCTGGCACGATACGCGAGCGGGCGATCCGCATCCTGGAAGAGTTGCCGCGCGGCGAGGTGTTCGACTGGGTCGACCGGGTCTCGATCGAGCTGACGACGCAGATGCTGTCGACGCTGTTCGACTTCCCGTTTGCCGAGCGACGGACGTTGACCCGCTGGTCGAACGTGGCAACGGTGAACACGCGCGCCGGCACCGAGATCGATTCCGAGGAAAAGCGCGACGCCGTCTTGCAGGAGATGGTCCGCTACTTCGGCGAAGTGTGGAAAATACGGCAGAAGGAGCCGCCGAAATTCGACCTGATCTCGATGCTGGCGCACGGCGAGGCGACCCACGACCTGCCGTCACGGCCACACGAGTTCATGGGTAATCTGTTGCTGCTGATCGTCGGCGGCAACGACACGACGCGCAACTCGATCAGCGGCGGGCTGTGGTTTTTGAACCAGTTCCCGGAAGAATACGCGAAGCTGCGCGCCAACCCCGATTTGGTCCCGAAAATGGTGCCGGAAATCATCCGCTACCAATCGCCCGTCGTGCATATGCGTCGCACCGCGTTGTGTGATGCGGAGTTGAACGGGAAGCGCATCCGGAAGGGTGACAAGGTCGCCATGTGGTATATCTCGGGCAACCGCGATCCTGACGAGATTGAGGACCCGGATCGCTTTATCGTCGATCGCGCCCGACCGCGGCAGCATCTGTCGTTCGGGTTTGGCATTCATCGCTGCGTCGGCAACCGGCTCGCCGAAATGCAGTTGACGATTTTGTGGGAGGAAATCCTAAAGCGGTTTCCGCCAATCGAGGTCGTGGAAAGGCCGAAGCGGGCCTACTCCAACCTCATCCACGGCATTACAGAGATGAAAGTTCGCATTCCTGCGTGAAAGTTTGCGGCGCCGGTCGAGCGTCGACTTAGGTTGGCACGTGCAGCCGCATAAATGCCGATGTCGCCTTGTGGGCGCGAAATTCGGCCTCGGCCGGCCCGGGCGTTGGGGCAACTCCCAAGAGCAAACCCACCATCAGGCCCTCCCACAGCAATCCTAGATATTGCGTCGCCATTTCCGTCGGTTCGCCGGCACCCAACAGCCCGTGCGATTGCGCGCCGGCGATCAGCCGGGCGAGCGCATGGCGTGCGCCGTCGCGGCCGGCGGAGTCGAGCGTCTGGGCAATCACGGGCGCGCGCGTCGCCTCTGCAATCGCCAGGCGAAAGGCCGCGATGACCGTCGGGTCGGAGACCTCTTGCACGAGCCTTGCCGCAAATGCGGTGAGGGTAGCAGCGAGCGCCTGCCGGTTGCCCGGCGCCGGCAGATCGGGCAATTGCCGCATCCGCTCGGCGCGGCTTTCGATGCAGGCAACGAGCACGGCATGCTTGCTGCCGAAATTAGCGTAGAGATCGCGTTTGGAAACTTTGGCGCGCGTCGCGATATCGAGCGTGCTGGTGCCGGCATAACCCTCTTCGCAGAACGCCTTGAACGCGGCGCCGAGGATGCGCTCCTGCACCGGCGCCCCGGCCGGAGGGGGGTTGTTAGGCGCTTTCATGCTGGCGGACGATTTCCTCTTGTTTAGGTACTTAGCCGTACCATAATGTTGGTACGGTTAGGTACCCGCGAGAACTCTGCGCCGAGGTTTCGATGAATGTCCAGCCGTCTCGGTCCGCCAGCGCGACAATTCGGCAAGCTCCCGTTCCGCCCGGCGAGGCCGCCGCAGCGAGGGGCCGCACGGAGACTGCGCAGGCGGCCTGGCTGATCGTCTCGCTCTTGTTCCTGTTCATGCTGATCAACTTCGCCGACAAGGCGGTGATCGGGATCGCGGCCGTTCCGATCATGCAGGAGCTACAGCTCGGCCCGCGCCAGTTCGGGCTCCTCGCATCGAGCTTCTTCCTATTGTTTTCGCTGTCAGCGATCGTAACCGGCTTCATCGTCAACCGGGTCGAGACGCGCTGGGCGCTGCTGGTCATGGGGCTGGTCTGGGCGTTGGTTCAATTCCCGATGCTGGGGAGCGCCGGGTTTGCGACAATCGCGGTCTCCCGGATCGCGCTCGGCGCCGGCGAGGGGCCGGCTTATCCGGTAGCCCTCCATTCGGTCTACAAGTGGTTTCCGAACGAATTGCGCAGCTTGCCGACCGCGATCGTCGCACAGGGCGCCGGCGTCGGAATCATGGTGGCGCTGCCGCTGCTCAACTGGGTCATCGTGCGGTATTCCTGGCACTGGGCCTTCGGCGTGCTCGGCGTCGCCGGTCTCCTGTGGACTGCGGCGTGGCTCGCGCTCGGCCGCGAAGGACCGCTCAGCGCCGCCCCGCAATCCACGGCCGGCGGCGATCGGGTCGCTTACGCTCGGCTGCTCCTCAGCCCGACGATCCTTGCGTGCTGGTGCGCCGGTTTCGGCGCCCAGTGGGGGTTGTCGCTCGCCTTGTCGTGGTTGGGAGCCTTTCTGATCAAGGGGCTCGGCTTGTCGCAGGGCTCGATCGGCCTCCTCGGGGCGCTGCCGGCCGGCGCCGCCGTCGTTGTGGTCATTGGCGGCGGCTGGCTGTCGCAGCTTCTGCTCGCCCGCGGCGTCTCGAGCCGGGTCGCGCGCGGGATATTAGGCGGCGCCTGCGTCGCGGTCGGCGGCGCCGCGATGGCGCTAATGCCCTACGTGCCGGGCGTCCCCGCAAAGATCGCCCTGACGACGATCGGCGTCGCGGTACCCTCGCTGATCTACGTGATCGGCCAGACGGTTGTCGCCGAGATCACCCCGGTCGCCAAGCGCGGCGCGCTCCTGGCGATCGGCACCGCCGTCAGCAACTCGGCCGGGCTCTTGGCCCCGTATGTGATGGGCAGCGTCCTCGAGGCCGCGGCGACGCCGCTTGCCGGCTTCAACCAGGGCTTCACGATCTGCGGCATCGTGATGCTGGCCTGCGGCCTCATCGGGACCGCGCTGATCCGCCCCGAGCGCGAGAGGATGCGTTGGGCAAGCGCAACGCCAGAGGCGGCAATCGGCCCTGCCTGAAGCAGCGGGACCCGTGTTGCCGTGGCCGCGCCGGGCGCGTCTCGCCCGGCGCCAGAACCGCCGTCGACGGACCCTCCTCCCGGCCGCCCACCCTGGCGAACGTCGGCGATGCCTATCCCGGCAAGCGTGCGGGATGGAATATCCGCCGATGGCAGCCCGGTTCGTAAAGCGTAAGCTTGCCGACGCGACGGACCACGTTCCCCGGCCTGCGCCGGGGCAGGCTTTTCAGGGGGTGTCATGGAGTTCTGGACAGAGCCGCAGATGGCCTCGATCCACAAGATGCTCAACCCGCGCTCGATCGCGATCGTCGGCGCGACGCCGCGGATGCAGTATGGCGGGCGGTTCCTGGCGGCGGCGCTGAAGGCCAAAGACCGGGTCAGGGTTTATGCCGTGAACCCGCGTTATGACGAAATCATGGGGGTGAAATCATACGCGAGTGTGACGAACCTGCCGGAGGCCCCCGATGTGGTCGCCATCGTGGTGCCCTGGGACCAGGTGCTCGATGTCCTGGAGGAGAGCCACGCTAAGGGAGCGGGATCGGCGATCGTGATCTCGGCGGGCTTTGCCGAGCGTGGGCTGGACGACCGGCGCGATCTGCAGGGGGAATTGGGCGAATTTGCCCGCGCCTCGGGCATGCGGATCAGCGGCCCCAATTGCCTCGGGCTGGCGAATGTCAAGGACGACATCTGGGCCACCGCTTCCTCGCGCGGGGCGGAGGGCCTGACCGGGCCGATCGGCCTTGTGTGCCAAAGCGGCGCGACGGCGTTCGGGCCGTTCCTGGTGCGCGCGGTCGAGAACGGCATCGGCTTCAGCTACATCATCTCTACGGGGAACGAAGCCGACCTCGACTTCACCGATTTCGCCCGCTACCTGCTGGACGACCCGGACACCAGGGTCATCGCCGGCTTTGTCGAGGGCTTCAAACGGGCCGACAAGTTTCTCGAAGTCGCAAAGCTCGCGGCCGAGCGCGAGAAGCCCATCGTCCTGATCAAAATCGGGCGTTCGGAACTGGGAGCCCAGGCGGCCCGCTCGCATACCGCGGCGCTGACCGGCGCGGATGCCCGGTACGACGCGGTCTTCGCCCAATACGGGGTGATCCGGGTCCAGGATTACGACGAACTCCTCGAGGTCGCACACCTCCTGGCCCACACCCGGAAGCCCCAAGTGCCCGGCATCGCGGTGGTCTCCCACTCGGGCGGCGTCAGCTCACTCACCGCCGACATGTTGGGTCAGGCCGGTCTCGATCTGCCACCGCTGGGCGAGACGGCGCGCGACGGCATCAACGCGATCCTGAAGGGCTTCGGGTGGGCGGCGAACCCGGCCGATGTGACCGGCTTCGCCAACAGCGAGTCGTTCCCGCAGATCATGGAGCACATGATCGACGATCCCCGGATGGGGACGCTCGTCGTCGCCAGCGCCGGGGCGGACGCCCAGGCGCAGCAGGTCATCCTCCAGCGCGATCGGACCGACAAGGGCGTCGTGTTCCTGTGGACCGGAAGCCGGGACGCCAAGCCCGGCCTCGCACAGCTCAAGAACGCCAAGATCCCGATCTTCTACACGCCGGACAAATTGGCCCGCGGCCTAGAGAGCCGCCTCGCCTATCACACCTGGCGCAAGCGCCGCCTGGCCGACGGCTTTGCCACGGCCCCGCCGCGCACGGCATCGCAGGATGCGGCGATCGCCCGGGCGCTGGGCTTGGGGCGTCCGATCCTCTCGGAGTCCGAGAGCAAAGAGCTGCTCTCGGCCTGGGGCGTCGCGAGCGCGCGCGAGCGCATGGCAAATTCCGCGGAGGAAGCCGCCCAGGCCGCGGAGCAGCTCGGGTTTCCGGTGGCTCTCAAGGTCGACTCCCCGGATATCCTGCACAAGACAGAGGTCGGGGTCGTTCGGCTGAACTTGCGTGATACGGCACAAGTGCGAACCGCCTACGCCGAGATCATGGCCAATGCCAAGGCCTATGCGCCACAGGCGCGGATCACCAGCGTGTCGGTGCAGGAGATGGTCGAGGGCGGCGTCGAAGTCATCGTCGGCGTCACTTGCGACCCGCAATTGGGCCCGGTGCTGCTGTTCGGCACGGGCGGCGTGATGGTCGAAATCTACAACGATGTGGCCCTGCGCCGCTGCCCAATCACCCGCCCGGAAGCCGAGGCCATGATCGCCGAGGTCAAAGGCGCCCGGCTGCTCCAGGGCTTTCGCGGCCGCCCGGCGGCGGACCAGGGGGCGCTCGCGGATACCCTGGTGCGCGTGTCCTACCTCGCCATGCACATGCAAGGACACCTGGCGGAGTTGGACATCAATCCGCTGATGGTGCTGCCACAAGGCCAGGGCGTGAAGGCGGTCGACGCCCTCGTCGTCTTTCGCGGCTCATAGCACGGCGCATGCCCGAGAGCGGCAGGTGCACTATTGGCGGACGCTCCCCATATCCGATTCGAGTGGGATGATGCGAAAAACGATCGCTGCGTGCGAGATCGCGGGTTCGGTTTTGCCGACATCTTGCCGGCGTTCCTCGATCCGAACAGACGGGTGGAGCGTGACGTTCGGCGAGACTATGGCGAAGAACGCTTCAGGCTCTACGGCCGCGTCGCCGGACGGGTATTCGTGATCGCCTACACGCGGCGCGAAACGGCGACGAGGATCATTTCCGCCCGCAAGGCAAATGCTCGCGAGAGGGACCGGTATGGCGCGGACTGAAGCACGCCTCGATGCGACGGGAGCCGTCACCCGGCGGCGTTCCGCCGGCCCCCCTCGAATTAAAGGCTGGGAGCCGGTCGAGCCGCGAACCGATTGGGCGCGGGTCGATGCGACCACCGAAGCGGATATCGAACGCCAAGCCGCCTTCGATGATGCGGAGGGGGATCAAAATTATTCGGTCAAGGGAGACCGGTCGCTCAGCTCTGGTGACGAGGATAAGCTTGGATTTCGTGAGGTTGCTAAGCGAATTGCGACCGCGCTCGTGGACCACGCATCGGAAGATGGTTTGGCTATTGGGATCGAGGGGACTTGGGGTTCAGGAAAGTCGAGCCTTCTATTCCTAATTGCCGATGAGCTTGGAAAGCTTCCTAGGGATCGGGAGCCAACTATAATCGATTTCCGGCCCTGGCTGATCGGCAATCGAGACGCGCTGATTACCAGCCTGTTCGGCGAGCTCTCCAGGCAGCTTGATCAAGTTGCTTTGGACGCGGGTGACGCAACTCGGATATCTGTTGCTAAGGCCAAAGAAGCAGGCGAAGCGCTCCGGCGATTCATAAGCGCCTTGAGTAAGACGGGGTCTGCGATCGAGGTTGCCGGCGACGCCTCGGGAATAGGGCCAGTTAAATGGTTCGGTAAGGCTGTCAAGGCAGTCGGGGAATTTGTAGGCAAAAAGCCAGCCGCACGTGAACTTTCCGAGCTGAAGGACAAACTGGTGAAATCACTCCGAGACCTGGAGCACCGGTTCGTCGTTACCATAGACGATGTGGATCGGCTCGATCCCGCGGAGGTCATCGAGGTCTTGCGGCTCGTGCGCTCGGTTGTTGACCTTCCCAACGTGATCTATTTGTTGTGCTACGATAGCGATACTTTAGCGCACAGCATCGAACAAGCAGCCAGCGTCAAGAGCGGCCAATCATACCTGGAGAAGATCGTACAGCTGACTGTGATGGTTCCTAAGCCGGAGCCGTTGCAGCTACGCCAGTGGTTTTCCGACGAATTACATCTGATAGCGTCGCCAAAGGATGAAGACGAACTTTCAAGGCTAAAGCTCGTCATCGACTACGAGGGTGGTCGACAGCTGCGGACACCAAGGTCGGTCGTACGCGCGCTGGATGCGGTTCGGTTCTTCTGGCCGCCGCTGCGCGAAGCGAAGGCCGACCTTGCCGACCTTGTATGGCTTCAACTTATTAAGAACGGCAATCCGGCACTCTACCGTTGGATCGAGGAGTACTGCGGCACGGCTGCCGCGCTTTCGCTGGGCACAGCGCGCGTGGAGGACGCCGAAAAGGCGCGGGAACTCGCCGAGTTGCTTAAAACGGTAGCCAGGGGTCACTTTGACGACTTGATATTTCGACACAATTTTGCGGAGCAGCTTCCCGGCGTCGAGCTGGACCATTCCCAAAACGGGAACACGTTCAAAATATTTGAGCGTGTCAGTGACCGGCACCGTGACGAGGCCATTCGCACTAGACGCCTTGCCAGCCCCGATCACTATCGCCTTTATTTCGCGCTAGCTGGTCCATCGCACGCACTTACACAAGACGACTTTGCATCAATGTGGGCCGCGGCGGAGGCCGGCGCGGATGAAGCGGGGATGGCGCTGCTGCATCTTCACGACGAACATGCGGCGGGGTCGCTCACAAAAGCCGATCTCTTGCTAGAGCGCATTAAGAGCGGTGCTTATGAGGTCTTGGCGCCAGGGCAATGCGAGAACTTACTCATCGCGCTCTCGCAGGTAATGGACGAAGCGTACCGGCACCACCCATTCGATCGGTTCTGGGTCAATTCGTTGTGGGACCGGGCGGAAGGGCTGATACCGTTGCTTCTCCGGCGTCTTGAACCGCCGCGGCGTGCTGCCGTGGTCACGGCAATGTTTAGTGAAGGAGAAGCCATCGGTTGGCTGACATCGTTGTTCCGGCACGAGACGGGCGCACATGGCCGCTACGGCGATAGGCAGCGCGCGGAAGACGAGTGGCTATTCACGAACGCCGAGCTGGACCGGATCACCGAACTGATGCTCGGTCGTTATCGGGCGATGTCCGCAAGTGACGTGTTTGGTTGCCCTGACCCAATCAGTCTCCTTTTCGCTTGGCGACAGGGGGGAGATGAACACGGGCCGCGTCGGCTTTTTGAAGCAAACATCGTCTCAGATGAAGGCCTTGTCGAGACGCTTGAGCACCTGACCACCGCTATATACAGCAGAGACCGAGGCAAGGTTGATGTTCTGAAGAGAGAAAATCTTGCTCCTTTCATGGATTATGAGAAAGTTACGCAAACGATTCATGCCCTCAAGAACCACAACGATCTCGGAGCGCGTGCGAGGCGTCTTGCCGTCGCTTTCGATAACGGGAATGCGCACTAGAAATACGCTATCCGGCCCCCAAACCAACGCGTCAGAAGCTCAAGAGCGATCGCCGGGAGCCGGCGATCTCCAGTGTCACATTCCGTCAGTTCGGCTCTTTCCCGAACATGATCCAGCCGCCGCTGCTGGGGGTGGTGAAGGTGGCCAGCGCGGTCTCGGCGCGGACCTTGACCTGGCGGGGGCCGGCGGTGCCGCGGAGCTGCTCGATCGAGTCGGTGTACATGGCGGTGCGGCAGCGCCCGGTGCCGAGGTTGCCGCCCGACGAACAGAACGGGTGCGGGCCCTCGACCCGGATGTCGCCCTTGTAGAACTGGAAGGCGTCGCCGCGCTTGACGCCGTGCCACTGGAAGGCCTCGAGGAAAAACTGCGCCATCGGGGCATAGCCGTCGTAAGGATTGAATATATCGACGTCGTTGGGCCCGAGCCCGGCGCCCTCGTACATTCGCCGGGCGGCGCGGTCGGTCCAGTCCTCGATCTCGTCCAGATCTTCCTGGGTGCTGCGCTTCCTGAAATTGTGCTGCGAGTGGTTGAGCACATAGACCGGCTTCTGCCGCATGTTGCGGGCGCGCTCGGCGGTCGTGAAGAGATAGGCGGCCGAGGCATTGACCGGCCGGTCGCAATCCCACAGCCGCAGCGGGTTCAGGATGAAGCGCGACTTGAGGTAATCCTCGATCGTCAGCTGCGGCATGTTGTGGCTGGCGTTGTACCCCCACGGCGTCAAGAGGCCGTTCCGGTGCTGGTTGACGACGAACGGGGCGAGGTCGTCGTGCTTGCCGCCGTATTTCCGGCAATACTGGCCGTGCGGGAAGATGTTGATGAAATCGTTGCCGCCGTGATTGCCCCAGGGCGCCGTCCATTGGCGGGCGCCGCGGGCGTAGTCGTCGGCGTTCTCGCCGCCGCGACGATAGCGGCCTTCGAGATTGCCGGTCGGGTAGATGACGAGACAGGTGGAGCATTGGCCGTCGCCCACGGCCTGCGCCGCCATGCCCACCATTTCGCTGATCGTCGGCACGCCGGTCGGGGCGAATTTAACGTTGGTGAGGCCCATCTGCGCGATCAGCCACTGCGCGTTTATGAGGGTCAGCCCCCACTCCGAATCGTAGGGCGGGGCGAAATATGGCCGCGGCGCCCACTGCGACGCGGAGCCGCCGCTGCCGCCGGCGATATGGCTGTCGCAGCAGATGACGCCGTCGACCTGGTCCGGCGTCACGCCGGCCTCGTCCATCGCCTTTTGGCAGGCCAGGATCGAGTAGGCGCCGAGCGTCTTGTCCATCGAGACTTCGTCCCAGCGACGGTCGACCGGCGAATGCCCGACCCCGGCCACCGCGACCTTGCCGCGGTGCTCCCAAACCCCAAGCCCGTCCTTGTCTCGCCGCCACTGATACCCGGTTGACGCGGCCATGGCTCCATCCTTTCCTCTATGCTCTGGCGGCCAAGTAGCGCGTTACCGACCAAGTCCGATCGCCGCTTGCGCAGCCCCCTCCGGCTCGCTGTGCTCGCCACCTCCCCCGCACGCGGGGGAGGAACCTAATGGTGCTCCTCCTCCGCGAAGCGGGGGAGGGGGACCATGCGAAGCATGGTGGAGGGGGGCATTGCCGCGAGGTCTTCGAGCCGGCACGGATACCGCACTACGCGACGACCCGCCACTCGTGGATCAGCTGGCCTGGGGCCACCTCTTCGAATGTCACCTCGACGGCGGCGCCCACCGGCGCCTGGTAGGGCGGGGTGCCCGGGAGGTTGGAATAGAAGTTGACCCGGGGGTCGGCGTCCAGCGTCACCATTGCCAAATTATAGGGCTGATCGGGCATGCGGCGGTTGAGGCGGCCATCCTCGATCACGATCGAGGCCGCGATGTGGCCTCTTCCCGCGACCTCTTTCCACGTCAGACCGGCGGCCGAGCCGCACACCTGGCAGGCAGGCTGCGGCGGGTATTGCAGCCGGTCGCAGGCAGTGCAGTGCTGCAGGACGAGCCGGCGCTCGTTGACAGCGTCCCAGAAGGGCCTGCTCAAAGGGTCGGCGACCGGGATCAGCTTGGGCATGGCTCAATCGCATCCGTTTAGGGAATCGAATCACTCAGATGGTACACGCGTCCACAATTTCGTCATGCCCGGACTTGATCCGAGCATCCACGGAAACCGCTTCGGCGCTGGCCGTGGATGGCCGGGTCAAGCCCGGCCATGACGATCGCGGGGGAAGCGATGTGGGGGCGCAAAATGCTTTCACTCCCCCTTTTATTCCCCCCGGCCGACCCATTGGCCGTAGACGGGGTATTGGCAGCAGATGAACTCGATATAGGCCGGGCGGCCTGAATTGTTGATTTCGAGCGCGCGCCGCAGGGCCGGGATGATTTCGGCGGGCTCCGAGACCCGCTCGGTGTGGAAGCCGAGGGCGCCGATCACCTTCGACATGTCCACCTCGTCGGAGCCCAGCACCTTGTGGGTGAAGGGATCGTGTCCCGGCCCCCAGAAGCCGGGTCCATAGCCGGCAAAGCCGCCATTCGAAATGTGCACGACCGTGACCCCGAGCTTCTCGCGCAACAGAACCTCGAGGTTGCCGAGCATGTAGCCGAGGCCGGCTTCGCCGGTGACCGCCACCGATGCCCTACCCGGATGTGCCTTCTTGGCGGCAATCGCGGCAGCCAGGCTGAAGCCGAGCGTCGAGACATTGCCCCAGCCGAGGAAGCCGCGCGGGATCAGCGTGTCGAAGACGGTGCTCAACTGGTCGCGCGTGTTGCCGCTTTCGTGCGTCACGAACGAATTCTTCAGGTCCAGCACCTGCATCAGATCGCCGTACACCCGATAGGGATTGATCGGCGTCTCGTCGGAGTTCATGACCTGCCGGTAGCGGGCGAGCGCCTGGTCGCGCGCCGCCCGCACCTCCGCCGCCACATCGCCCGCCGACCTAGCGGCGCCGCGGCCGGATACTTCCTGGCGCAGCGCCGCTAAGGTCAGGCGCGCATCGCCGATCACCGCGTGCGCCGTCGGATACATCTTGTTGATGTGCAATTCGTCGACGTTGCAGTGGATGATGGCCTTCTGCGCCGGATCGGGAATGGCGTGGCTGAAGCGGCCCGGCGACAGGCTCGTGCCGATGGCGAGGATGACATCGCTCTTGTTCAGGTAGTGCGCCACCTGATCGCCGCGCACGCCGACGAACAGCGGGTGGTCCTCGGGGAACGCGCCCTTGGCCTTGAGGGTCGTCACCACCGGCGCATTCACCAGCTCCGCCAGCGCTTTCAAATCGTCCGAGGCGCCCGCGTAGATGACCCCCTCGCCGGCGTAGATCAAGGCGTTATGGGCTTGGAGGAGCTGGTCGACCGCAGCCTTCACATCCGCCGGGTCCGGCGCCGATTTCCAGCCCTTCACCGGATGGTAGGGGTCGGCAGTCTCGTCGTAGGTGGCCGTGGCATTGGGAATTGCGAGTATCACCGGGCCCGGCCGGCCGCTGCGCAGCATCGTAAAGGCGCGGCGCATCAGCTCGGGGGTGCGCTCGGGCTTGTCGAGATAGCCGAACCATTTCGACACGGTCTTCATCGCCGAGGCGACGTCGTACTGGCTGTTGCCCGAGGCGCCGGCCGGCACGCCGTCGGTGATGCACAGCACGGGCGATCCGTCCTCATAGGCCTGCGCCATCCCGGCATAGGCGTACTGCATGCCGGCGGCGTTGACGCCCCCTTGGAAGGTGCACACCCCGATCTTTGCGCCGGCGGTGATGCGCGAGAACGCGTCTGCGACCGCAACGGCGTAGCGGTCGTCGCGCATCATCAGCATCGGCACCCCTTCGCGCCCCAGCGCGTTGTTCACCCGGCAGACCGGGAAGGTCGAAACCCAACCCACACCCTCCGCTTTGAGAATGCGGACAATCCCGGTCGCGACATCGATCGTCATGGATGGAGTCTCCTTCGCCTGGACCTTAACGGAACGCGAATTCCTGGTAGCCGCCTTTGGCGACCTCGTCGGTCGTCCGGCGGAAATGGGCGCCGTTGCCGTTGTAGCCGAGGACGCGGCGGGCGGTGCGGCCCGCGACGTTGCGATTGACGCCGTTCTGCCAGGAATCGACCTTGAACGACAGCAAGGCTTCGCCCGCCTTGATCACGATATCTGTCCACGCGTCGACTTGTTCCGGCCGGGTCTCGACGCGCGTCAAGTCGTGCTGCTGCATGAACCGCAACAGGCCCGCCTGGAATTCGACGCTGTGGGAGACGGCCTGCGGAATGTTGCCGCGCGCGGTGTGGGGCCCGAGCACCATCAGCATATTGGGAAAACCTTCCGCGAGCATGCCGAGATAGGTGCGCGGGGTATCGGCCCAGGCATCCTTGAGCCGCAGGCCGTTCTCGCCGCGGATATCGATACGGTCGTAGGCGCCGGTCACGCCGTCGAAGCCCGTGGCATAGACAAGAATATCGAATTCACGTTCCCGCCGCGTGGTTTTGATGCCCTTGGGGGTGATGCACTCGATCGGCTCATCCACCAGCGTATCGATCAACGTCACGTTGTTGCGGTTGTAGGCTTCGAAATAGCCGCTTTCTAAGGGCACCCGGCGGGTGCCGAAGCCGTGGTCCTTGGGGATCAGCTTGTCCGCCACTTTGGGATCATGCACGCGCTGGCGGATCTTTTTGGCGATAAAGGCGCTGATCGCGGCATTGGCTTCTTCGTTGGTCAGGATATCGCGGAAATTGCCCATCCAGATGCCAAAGCCGGGCTCGCCGTAAAGCTTCTCCCAGAAGGCTTGGCGCTCCTCCGGCGGCACCTCCATCGTCCGGCGCGGGTCGGCCTGATGAATGAACCAGGAGGGCGTAGTCGCGCAATGCGCATAAATTTCCTCGTAGCGCGATTTGATTTCCGCCATCTCCGCCTTGCTTATCTTGGAATTGTGCAGGGGCGCCGCCCAGTTCGGGCGGCGCTGAAAAACGGTAAGGTGCTTCGCCTCTTTGGCAATCTCCGGGATCGCCTGAATGGCGGTCGCACCGGTGCCGATGATGCCGACGCGCTTACCCGTAAAGTCGACCGGCGTGTGCGGCCACCGCGCCGGGTGATAGGCCGGGCCCTTGAAGCTGTCGCGGCCCGGAATGGCCGGCAGCGTATGGGCCGAGAGGATGCCGATGGCGGTGAAGAGGAACCGGGAGGTTGCCCGCTGGCCGCTTTCCAGTGTCACGTTCCACTGGTTCGCCGCCGCGTCCCAATTCGCCGCCGCGACCGTGCTGCGGAACTGCATATCCCGGCGCAGGTCGAACTTGTCGGCGACGTAATTGAGGTATTCCAGCGTGTCGGGCTGCGGCGAAAAGTGCTCCTTCCAGTCCCATTCCGCCATCAGCTCCTTGGAAAAGGAGTAGCCGTAGGTCCAGCTTTCGCTATCGAAGCGGGCACCCGGATAGCGGTTCCAGTACCAGGTGCCGCCGACGTTCGAGCCGGCCTCGAAGACGCGCGCGGATAGCCCCAATTCGCGCAGCCGGTAGAGCATATACATGCCCGAAATCCCGGCGCCGATGACGATCGCGTCGTAAACCGCGAGCTGGTCCTGGCCTTGGCTGTCTCCGGGGCGTTCCGCCAAGGCGTGGGTGTCCGGCATGATTTCTTTCCTTCGCTGCACCGCGCGGCCAGGGTAGCGCACCCCCCGCCCGGCAAGACAAGCAAATGCCGAATACGGCACTGGCGCTGCGCGATGCCGTGACCGAACCGGCAATTGCCGTGGCGCGGATATTCAGGTTGATCGACAGGGGGGCGGCGATAAACTGCGGAGCGGCCGTTCGAGCCCCGCCGGGAACGCCACGGAACGGCGCCGCTGCCGCGCGCCGCATCGGGCCACTCGATTAGCACGGCCGGGCACGTCCGGGCATGGCCGGGAAAACACAGCCGGGAGAAACGCGATGCAGACGAGCCGGGAGCGCATTCTGACGACCCATACTGGGAGCCTGCCGCGGCCGCCCGAATTGCGCGCGCTGCTGGTCAAGAAGGACCAGGGCGAGCCGTACGACCAGGCCGAGCTCGAGCGGCTGACGCGGGACGCCGTCGCGACCATAGTGCGCCGCCAGGTCGAGGCCGGCGTTGACGTCGTCAACGACGGCGAGATGTCGAAGCCCGGCTATTCGACCTATGTCGCCGACCGGCTCTCGGGCTTTGCCGGGCACGAGGGCGCGAAGCCGCGCCTCGATACCCGCGACCACCCCAATTTCATGGCCGCCTACGAGCGGATGACCGGCTCCAACGTCGCGCGCCGCGCGGTCTGCGTCGGCCCGATCGCGGTCAAGGACGAAGCGCCGCTGCGCCACGACCTCGCCAACCTCAAGGCGGCGCTCGCGGGTGCGAATGCGGTCGAGGGCTTTATGACGGCGGCCTCTCCCGGCCTCGTGCCGGTGTTCCAGAACAACCGCTACTACCCGAGCCATGAAGCCTATGTCGAGGCGATCGCCGCAGCGATGCAGCCGGAATACGAGGCGATCGTCCAGGCCGGCTTTGTGCTGCAGCTCGATTGCCCCGATCTGGCGATGGCGCACCACACCAGCTTCCAGGATCTGAGCGAAGCCGATTTCCTGAAGCGCGCCGCCTTCCACGTCGAGGTGCTCAACCACGCGCTGCGCAACGTGCCGGCGGACATGGCGCGCATCCACATCTGCTGGGGCAATTACGAGGGGCCGCACGACCACGACATCCCCTTCGCCAAGGTCGCGCCGATCCTCGTCCGCGCAAAACCGCAGGCGCTCGTGGTCGAGGCCGCCAACCCGCGCCATGCGCACGAATGGGCGGTGTGGCGCGAGGTCAAATTGCCCGACGACAAGATCCTGGTGGCCGGCGTCCTCGATACCTCGACCAACTACGTCGAGCACCCCGAGCTCGTCGCCGAGCGGCTCTGCCGCTTCGCCGACATCGTTGGGAAGGAGCGGGTAATGGCGGGTTCGGATTGTGGCTTCGGCACCTTCGCCGGCTACGGCAAGCTCGATCCCGACATCTCGTTCAAGAAACTGCACGCGATGGCCGAGGGCGCCGAAATCGCATCGCAGCGTTTATGGCGGCGCGGCTAGACCCGGCCGGCGATAAATGCGTAATCTGCGCCGGAACGTTGTTCGGAAACCCGGGCCTGACGGCATATCGCCCACTTGACAGGAGGAAACATTGGCTGAGATCAAAGGCGCAGACCTGATGGCGAAAAGCCTGAAGGAACAAGGCGTGGACTTCATGTTCGGCGTCGTCGGGTTTCCCGTCGGGCCGATCGCCGAGGCGGCGCAGAAGGTGGGCCTGCCCTATATCGGCATGCGCAACGAGCAGGCTGCTTCCTATGCCGCGGGTGCCGTCGGCTATCTGACCGGCAAGCCCGGCGCGTGCATCGTCGTCACCGGCCCCGGCGTCATCCACGGTCTCTCCGGCCTCGCCAACGCCCAGCAGAACTGCTGGCCGATGATCCTGATCGGCGGCGCCTCGGAGACCTATCGCAACGGCATGGGCTCCTTCCAGGAAGAGCGCCAGGTGCTGGCCGCGACCCCGGTTTCCAAATGGGCGCACGGCATCGAAAGCGTCAACCGCATCCCGTTCTATGTGGAAATGGCTTATCGGCAGTCGACCTACGGCCGCCCCGGCGCCGCCTATCTCGACTTCCCCGACGACATGATCACCGGCTCGTGCGATACCGCCGATGTGGCCGAGGTCAGGAAATGCCCCCCGCCGCCGCGCACGATGGCGTTGCCGCAAGACGTCGAGCATGCGCTCGACGTGCTGCAGTCGGCGCAACGCCCGCTTCTGCTGATCGGCCAGGGCATGGCGACCTCGGGGGCCGAAGACGAGGTTCGCGCCTTTGTCGAGCGCACCCAGATACCGTTCGTGCGCACGCCGAAGGGCAAGGGCGTGATGCCTGACGACCACCCGCTGTCGGCCGGCGCGGCGCGTTCGCTCGCGCTGTCGCAGGCCGACGTCGTTTTCCTGATGGGCGCGCGCTTCAACTGGATCCTGCATTTCGGCCTGCCGCCGCGCTATGCCAAGGACGTGCGCGTCGTTCAGCTCGACATCGAGCCGGAGTCGATGCACCAGAACAAGCCGGCCGACGCGTGCCTGGTCGGCGACGGCAAGGCGATCGTCGCGCAGCTCAACGCGGCGCTCCAAGGCCGCCAGTGGTTCCACCCGGAGGGTTCGCCCTGGCGCCAGGCGCTCGCCAAGAAATCGGCCGAGAACGCGGCGATGATCGCGCCGCAGATCGCCGATGATTCCTCGCCCGGCGGCTATTACCGGCTCTTCCGCGACATCCGCGAGTGGCTGCCGAAGAATGTCGTCCTCTGTAGCGAGGGCGCCACGACGATGGATATCGGCGGGACCCAGATGCCGCTCGAGAACCCGCGCTCCTACCTCAACGCCGGCAGCTACGGCACGATGGGCGTCGGCCTCGGCCTCGTCGTCGCGTCCTGCGTCGTGCACCCGGACCGCCCGGTCGTCCACATCTCGGGCGACTCGGCGATCGGCTTCTCCGGCATGGAGATGGAGACGCTGTGCCGCTACAACATGCCGGCCAAGATCGTCGTCATGAACAATGGCGGCATCGGCCCCGGCATGCCGGAGATCCCCTCGAACCCGATGCTCAACATGCGGCCGAACACCCTCATTTACGGCGCCCGCTACGACAAGATGATGCAGGCCTTCGGCGGCTACGGCGCCTATGTCGAGGACACCAAGGACGTCCGCGGCGCCTTGGACGAACTGATGAACTTCCCCGGCCCGGGCCTGGTAAACATCAAGCTCAGCCAAGGCTCGCAGCGCAAGCAGCAGGAGTTCCGCTGGCACAGTTGACTTGTTGCGGCGCCGACGCCGCAACAAGTCATCCCCGGGCTCGTCCCGGGGATCTGCCGAAGAGGGGCCGCTCTGCCAGGGGCGGCCCTTTTCGCATTTCCCTGCGGGCAGGGAAAAATCCCAAATTTTTTCTCCTAAGCCATTGATAGAACGCAATTCAGGCCGCAAACGCAGGGAATTTCCGGGCCGCCGAGCAGGGAATTTCCGCGCCGGTTACAGGGATCGGCAGCGACCGCGCAGCGGATCGAGCAGAGATTTCGCCGCAATTTTCACGCCCTGAGTAGCAATTATGATATTGACATTACCGCCTTTAAGGTGTATGCGAAGGCCTTCAATGTCAACCCCTGCAGCGCGATGAACGACATACCGCCGGATTACCGGGTCGGCTACAAGATGCCGCCGTTGCATAGCCGTTTCCGCAAAGGCCAATCGGGCAACCCGGAGGGCGGCCGCCGCCACCGCCGCCAGTGGCGCCAACCCCGGCGCCTCGCGGCCTTGCTCGAAGCCGCGCTCGACCGCAAGCCGCACAGCCCCGGCGCCGCAGCAGAGGGCGCCGGCGCCCGGCGGCGCGCCCCCGCCACCGGGCGCGAGGCGATCGTCGCCCGCCTCGTCGACAAAGCCGCCGCCGGCGACCTGCGCGCCACGAAAATGCTGCTTGACATGGTGCTGCTGGCCGAACTCACCGACCCGCGGCCCGATCCCAACGAAGAAGACCCGCGCGAAGTCCTGCTGCGCGAAATAAACCGCCTCGCCGAGGCCCAAGCCCGCGCCGCCGAAACCCGCGACGAATCCGTCTGCGGCGACTAACGACGGGGCCGCCACGCGCAACCCATCCTATTAGCTCGTGTGGCTTCTCGGCGCTATCCGGGCGCAGATGGGACCAAAACCGTCGATTCCCGCGATCAGAATCCTTGCGGTTGCGTGGAATCAGTGCGCGTGCGTAGAGCGCGCGGGCAACAATGTCGCTGGCGGAACAATGGGCATCCGGCAGCCGTTTTGCTCAGGAAGGCGGCTTATTATGCATCGGGGGAGCATTAAGTTATTGTTAATAAGGAACACCAAAACTGGTCCGGGCCTTGCTCTCGTGGCCGACATGCGAATGCGCTCGATAAATACGCACATTTCCGGTTGCGCAATTCGCGTCCTTCTAAATAATGCCCAACCGCGCCATTCGTCGGACACACTTCGCCGACGAGTGCGCCACAAACAAACGCAGATAAGAGCGCGAGGGGGAATGATAGCGGGAGGAGCGCAGACCCATGCGCCGGTTATCGCGGGAACGCCCGGAGCGCCCTTCTATAATCGCTGTGAGAGCCCGACGCAGACGCTAAGTGACGCGGCCCAGCAGGTCGCTTCGATGGAAGTATGGGGCAGGGCAGCACGCGGTAGCGGTCTGCCCTCGGTGAAGGCATGGCGAAACCACTCGCGGCCGCCAAGTCCACGCGGGATAGAGTTCTGCAGCGGTGTCGCACCCACGCCGGGCAAGGGCACGCCTTTCGAGGCCCGCTGGTATGAAGGGACGCCCGGCGTGCTTAACCGACAGAATGGCATTTATGCGGCCATCCCGATTACCTACATCAAGAATACACAGGTGCCGTGATGGTTAAGGCATTGCCCTCATCGGCGCTTTTTGGAAAGGAGTTTGTGCCGCAAGCGATCATAGATCGTCCGCTGTCCTTCTTTGCGGACAAGCTTCATCTGTCTGTTTTCAAGGGACATGATGATTTAGATGAATATGAAGCTGCCGCCGTGGAGGTCGGCGACGGCATGATTATAGAACTCAAGCACCAATCAGGGTACCCCAATGATACTACGACAATATATCTGCCTTACGGGATCGATGACTTAGCCAAGATAACATTGGTTATTAGCGTTATCGTCCAAGAATTTGGCATCCCGCGTGGTTGGATAACATGGCAAAGGGCCGACGATCCTAGCCTTTAGCGGTCGGCGCGAGGTAGTTTCCACCGCAGCAAGCAAGTAGGGTGGGTTGAGCGCAGCGAAGCCCATCAAATGGACGAGAGGGGCGGCTTCGGTGGGCTTCGCGGTGCTCAACCCACCCTACATTCGGTGCAGGCGTAGCCTTGAATGGGGCGAAACCTCTCAGCCTTCGCCGAACCGGTGCTGCTCGCCGACGCCCTCGCCGGCCCGATAGCTCGGATAGGCGCCGCGACGCACCCTGCGGTGGAAGGCGCCCCGGCCCGGGTGCGAGCCGGCAAGGAGGTGCGCGCGACGTCGGCCGAGCCGGCGTGGTTTAGTGGTAGGGCCAGTAGTTGGGTTGGCCGTAGGTTGGTTGCATGGTCTCGCGGCAGGGTGGCGAATTGCCCCAATTGGCCTGGACGCAAGCGCCGATCCCGCTGGTGTAGGGGTCGTAGCTCGAGGCCGGGGGCGCCGCCGCTAGCTGCTCGCCCGGATTGGGCGCCTGGTAGAGTTGCTGCGCCGCCGCGCCGCCGCTCGCCCCGGCGGATACGGCAATAGCCAGCACGGCACCCACCAGCACGCCGGCCAAGAATGTCGCGGTCGTTTTCATCGCTGGGCGCCTCGCTGCTGCTGTCTTCGCCCTATATAGGCAGCGCCGGCGCCGGCGCGAGCGTTCCGCCGACGTCAGGCTCGCAATAGCCTACTTGCCGCCGGCGGCATGCCCGTTCTTGCCATTGCGGTGCGGCGCGACGCGGATCGCCGGTCGATCCAGGTGGTCGAGGTCGATGCCGATCTGCGACATCGCGCCCAGGACCAGCAAAACCGCGTTGCAGCGCATGTCCGGGGCTTCGAGGTGCTCGATCCGCCGGCACAGCGCCGAGCCGAGGATCGCGATTCCATCGCCGTCGAAATATTTCGAGAGCGGCAGATCAAGTTTGTCAGCGGCGATTTTTATTTCGTGGCCATTCATATTCGGCCTCCATTGTATGCCGCTTTACATGAGTACGACCGTGTGCATGCGCAAGGCGATATGGTTAATCGTGATCGCCGGCCGGCCCCATCCGCCCGACAAATCCCCCCGGCGGCGCCCTGAGGGGACCGCGACGCACCGATCAGTCAACGGCGCTTTGTGCCGCGGCGTGGCGTAGGCGCTCGACCTTGGCATAGGCGGCAGGGCCGGGCCACTCTTCGGCGAGCCACCCCGGCAGCGGGTCGGCGGCGCGCGAGAGGGGCAAGGCCTCGTCTTCGTCGCCGCGCCCGTTGGGAAAGAGTTCGAGGGCGCGCGGCATCTCATAATAGATTTCGAGGCCGTTGCCGTCGGGGTCGGTGAAATAAAGGCTGCGCTGGCAGACATGGTCGGTCGCGCGCTGAATCTCGACGCCCTGCGCGAGGAGGTGGGCGTAGGCGTCGCGCAAGGCGGCGTAGCTGCTGACCTTGAAGGCGATGTGGACGAGCCCGAGCCCGCCCTTTTGCGGCCGGGCCGCCGCCTCGGGCGCCGGGTGCTGCGTGATGTCGATCGTATGGAAGCCGTCGCCCAGCGTCATGAAGACGCCGCCGTGCTCGGGGTCCTGCTCGGCGACGAGAAAGCCCAATACGTCGCGGTAGAAGCGCTTGGAGGCTTCCTCGTCGCTCACCCGCAACAGCACATGGCCGATGCCCGCCAGCTTGATCATCGCAATTTCTCCCGCTCCGGCATGAATCGCGGCGCCATGTTAGCGCGGCGGCGGCGGCGGCGGTATAAGCTTGCTGCATGGCCTACGAAACCTACCGGGTCGAAGTGACCCGCGACGAGACGCGCGCCGACGGCGCCCACTCGATCGAGATCACCGCCTATATCGACCGGGTGCCGGAAACCGACGCGCCGACCCGCGGGCGCCTGAGCCGCGCGGCGAAAGGAGTGTGGAACAGCCGGCTGCAATTCACCGGCGACTTCGAGACGCTGGCCGCGGCGCTCGCCGCGGTCACCGCGGCGCACCCGCAAGCCCAGCAGATCCGCTGCTACGAATATACGGTCGACGACGAATATCCGGTCGAGGTGGCGCCGCTCGTCCGATCGGGCGATAAATGGCGGCCGGGCGACAGCCCGCCCCACAGCGGGCGGCCGGCCTGAAGCGGCAAACGCAGCCTGGATGCGAGGAGGAACGAGATGGCTATTTTCACCCACGTCACGGTCGGCACCAACGATCTGGCGAAGGCGCGCGCGTTTTATGACGCGGTGCTGGCGCCGCTGGGCGTCAAGCGCCTCAAGGATTTCGGCGACGGCGGCTCGTGCTGGGGCCAGACCACCGAAGAATTCATGGTGCTGAAGCCGGCCGACGGCAAGCCGGCGACGGTCGCCAACGGCGGCACGATCAGCTTCGAGGCGCCGAGCCGGGCGGCGGTCGCGGCCTTCCACAAGGCGGCCCTCGCACTCGGCGCCAAGGACGAGGGCGCGGTCGGCCCGCGCAGCTTCTGGCCCAACGCCTATGCTGGCTATTGCCGCGACCCCGACGGCAACAAGCTCGCGGTCTATTGCCGCAAGGCCGAGTAACACCCCAAGCCGTTATCCCGGCGCAGGTCGGGACCCACGGTTCAACCGGTCGAGAGGCGGCGGAGTGGGTCCCGGCTTGCGCCGGGAATGCGGATTAGGGGGATTAGGGCAACGCCGCCGCCGCGTCGAGGGCGGCGGGGTCGTGGGCGTAGAGCCAGCGCAAGGCGTCGGGCGAGCGGTCGCCGCCCCTCGCCCACTCGGCGTCGCGCGCCTGCTGCGCCGGGCCGTCGGGCAGGTGAAAGCGGGTCTTGTTGGCGCGCGAGAGGGCCTGCACCCGGCTGACCCGCGGCAGGCGCGCCCGCTCGTAGCGCTGCAGCGCGACGGCCGGATCGCCCTCCCCCGCCGCGACGAGGCAGGCGGTCAGCGCCGCGCCGTCCTCCAGCGCCTGCGCCGCGCCCTGGCCCATGAACGGGTACATCGGGTGGCAGGCGTCACCGAGGAGGCTCACCCGGCCCGCCGACCATCGCGGCAAGGGATCGCGGTCGAACAAGGCCCAGATGAAGCAGGTGTCGGCCGCGGCGATGATGCGACCGATCTGCGGATGCCAGCCGCCGAAGGCGGCCTGCGCGCGCTCGATCGTCGCCCGGTCGGTCCAGTCCTCGCGGTTCCATTCGTCGTGCTCGGTCCAGCCGACGAAGTTGAGGAGCCGCCCGGCGGATACGAAATAATGCACGAAATGGCCACCCGGCCCGACCCACGACTGGCTGCCGAGTTCGAGCCCGAGATCGGCGATGCGCTCGGCCGGCACCAGCCCGCGATAGGCGACGCAGCCGGCGAATTGCGGCGGCTCGTCGCCGAACATTTGCGCCCGTACCGCCGAATGGATGCCGTCGGCACCGACCAATATATCGGCCGCGATGCGCTCGCCGTTGGCGAATGTTGCCTCGACATGGTCGCCGCTTTCGCTGAAGCCGACGAGGCGGTGGCCGAGGTGGAGGCGCTCGGGCGGGAAGGCGGCGGCGATCACTGCCAAGAGGTCGCGGCGGTGGATTGTCAGGTGCGGCGCGCCGTAGAGCTCTTCGCAGCGCGGGTTGAGCGCGGCGCGCTGCAGCGTGCTGCCGTCCTGCCAGCGGCGCTGGTGGGTGCCGATCGGGCGCACCGCAACGCGCTCCAGCCCCGGCCCGAGGCCGAGATTTAGAAGGACGCGCACCGCGTTGGGGCCCATGTTGATGCCGCCGCCGACTTCGGTCAGTTCGGCCGCCTGCTCGTAGATTTCGACGTCGAACCCGGCCCGGTAGAGCCCCAGCGCCGCGCTGAGACCGCCGATCCCGGCGCCGATCACCGCGACGCGCAGCATGCGTCCGGCGCGTTCAGGCCGACCAGGCGAACGGCGCGTAGTGGCCGTTATTGCCTTGTCCGGTCAGGTCGAGGTCGAGGCCGAAGCCGTGCACATGGGTTTCCGTGGAGCGCGCCAGCGCGAGGCGGCGGCCGGCCGGGTGGCCGGTATTGTCGATGTAAAACGGTTCGCCGCTGCCGTTGCGCGAGGCAACCCCGGCGATCTCGAACGACGCCACATCGGGGATCGCGGCGCGCCGGGTGAGCCCGGCCATGGTGAATTCGATCGGGCGGAACTCGACGCCGCGAAAGTCGCCGACCAGGTTTTGCCGGATGATCCCCGGGGTGCCGCCGGCCTCCCCGCTGGCGATCGCGGCCAATGCCGGACGCTGCGCCGCGCCGGCCAATTCGTCGACGACGACGCCGAAAATCCAGTTGCCGTCGGCCATCACCTTGCCGGAGCGGATGACCAGCGCGAATTTGAGGCCGTCCAGCGTCATCGCGCCGGAGCGGCCCTCGTCGATGCGGAACACCAGGATTGCGGTGCAATGGTCGTAGGTCACCGGCGCTTGCGGGTTGGTGTAGATGCACGGGCAGAGGTAATCGCAGTTGCAGCTTTCCATGTACTCGCCGCGCAGCGTCCAACTGGGTTCGGGCATCGCGAATTTTCTCCCGGCGCGCATTGGCGAAAGCTGGCGAAACCCTAATGCGAAGCGCCCGCCAGCGCCACCACGATGCGCGAGGCCGCCGCCGCGATGCGCAAGGCGGCGGCGAGGTCGACCGCGTCGGGCCAGCGGTCCTGCGGCAGGTGAAAGAGGGGGTTGGTGCCAACCAGCGTCAGGTAGCTGCCGCCCTTCCGGTGGATGTCGCGGGTCTCGCCGCTCGGCACGAGGTCGGGCGCGGCGAGCGTGTGCGGGGCGGCGGCGCGCGTCAGCTCGGCGGCGGCCAGCGCGCGCAGTTCGGCGCTCGCCGACATCGCCGCGAGGGTGCCGCCGGCGGCGCCGAGGTTGGCCCCAAAATGCACCCAAATCGCGCGCTCCTCGCACCCCTTGCGGCGCGCGACGAAATCGTCGAGCCCGAGATGGCCGAGCTCGTGGCCGCTGTTGGCGGTGAAGATCACCGGCCTCGCCGGCGGCGCGGCGAGAAGCGCGCGCAGCGCCTCCAACCAGCAGAGAATGCCGCCGCCGCGCTCGGCGGTCGATTGCCACCACGAGCTGCGCGGCGTCATCACGACGAGCGGCGCGAGCCTGTCGCCGCTGCCCGCCAGTCGCACGACGACATTAGCCGCCGACGCAGCGGTGCGCCGGCTATGCGCGACAAGCCGCGCCGGCGCGCCACGCGCCAGTGCGGCAAGGACGCTGGCGCCCGCCTCGCTCGCGATATGAATGGCCGGGGCGCCGTAGGGAGCGCGGAATTGCTCGGCGTTGAGGAGGCCCATGCCGGAGCGCTCGCCGGCGCACACGACAACGAGACCGCGATGGCCGCCCGCCCGGCGCAGGCGGGCGAATTCGCCGCTGTAGACCGCGCGCGGCGACAATTGGGCTACCGCGATGTCGCGGCCGAGCGCGCCCATAATGCCGGCGGCGTCTGTCGCTGGCGCGTCGAACACCGGCACCGCCGGGGTCCGCTCGCTCGCGATTTCGAGATAGGCCTCGACCGGGTCGAGGCGGTCGAGCGCGAATTCCTCGATCTCCACCTCGGCCCCGAGCGCCGCCGCCTCGGCGGCCAGCCAGGCGGCGCCGGCCGCGTCGCCCGCGGTCGCGGTGCGGTGGGTGCCCTGGGCGTCCCAGGCGGCGAGCCAGCCGGCGGCGCGGCGTTGCGCGGCGTCAGCGAATAAGGTTGCGTCGGCACTCATGCCGCGCAGCATAGCGGGGCAAGCGATCGCGATGGAGGATGAAATGCCGGAACCGATAACGCGGAGCCATGTGAAGCGCGAGCGGGCGCAGGCGCGGGCCTATTCGCAGGCGGTCGTCACGGCGGGCGGGCGCACGATCTGGCTGGCCGGGCAGGTCGCGGGCGAGGATGCGGCGGGCCGCTCGCTGGCGGCCGATTTCGACGGCCAGGTGCGCGAAGTCTTCGCCCGGCTCGGGCGGACGCTGGAAGAGGCCGGCGCGCGGCTTTCCGACATGGTGACGATGACGGTCTTCATCACCGACGCGCGCCTCGGCGACCGCTTCACCGAATTGCGCAAGGAAATCTTTGGCGACAATTTTCCGGCGAGCGCGCTGATCACCGTCGCCGGCCTCGCCGCCCCCGAATTTCTCGTCGAGGTGCAGGGCGTCGCGGTCGCCGGATGAAGGGCCGCAACCCCGGCGCGGGTCAGGCGGCTGCCTGCCGCAGGAAATCGATCAACAGGCGGTTGACCGCGTCGGCCTGTTCCTGCTGCACCCAATGGCCGGCGCCCTCCAGCAGGTGGACGCCGGCCATGCGGGTGCAGGCCGCTTCCTGCATGCGCTCGACGGCGCCGGGGCGCTGATAGACGCCCCAGTCGCTCTTACCCGAGATGAAGATCGACGGGACGTCGATGGTGCGGCCGGAATAGAGCTGCAATTCCGCTTCGAAGGCGCCGCCGCTGCGCGAGCGGTACCAGTTGAGGCCGCCCTGGAAGCCGTTGCGCCGGTATTCCTCGGCGTAGACCGCGAGCTCCTCGTCGGGCAGCCACCGGCAGGCGGCGATCTCCGCGGCGGACGGCATTTCCTTCGCCACTGCCGCCGGCATGTCGTCGGCCAGATCCATGATGTAGTAGGTCGGCATCTTGGCGAGTTCCTCGGCGGTCCATGACGCCAGGCGGTGCGGACGGTTCGCGTTCCAGTCGGCGCTCTTGTGGTGGAAATAGGCGCGCAGGAAATTGTGCACCCCTTGCTCGCAATGCCACATCCGGGCATTGGCGGACCGCGTCGAATACCACCATTGGTAATGCTTGCGCGGCCGCGGCAGGGCGGCCAGCGCCTCGTGGATCGAGGGGCTCTCGGGCATCGCCGGCGATTTCCCGTCGGTCGCGAAGGGGAGCGCGGGCGGGCCGGCGAAGGGCGCGCTCATCAAGGCCAGCGAGCGGAACACATCGGGCCGCACCAGGGCGCACCAGGCCGCGACCGAGGCGCCGAAATCGTGCCCCACCACCGCCGCGCACGTAGCGTGGCCGAGCGCCGCGACGAGGCCGAGCGCATCGCGCACCGCGTTGAGGAGGCGGAACGGCCGCAGATCGGCGTCGTAATCCGCGCTCCACCCGGTGGTGCGGCCATAGCCGCGCTGGTCGGGGGCGATAGAGTGGTAGCCCGCCTCGGCCAAGGCCGGCATCACCTTGCGCCAGGAATAGGCGATCTCCGGAAAGCCGTGCAGCAACAGCACGACCGGCCGCCCCGCCGGCGCATACCCGGCCTCCAGGATGTGTATGTCGAGCCCGTTGACGTCGCGCACGAAGCGCGAGCGCACTCCCGGCGGCAGCGTTGCGCTATCGAGCGGTTCCATCGGCGGCTCCCTCAGCTCTATCCGTCATCCCGGCGCAGGCCGGGGTCCATTTGCCGGCGTTTCGAGCGACGGCCCGGTGGGTCCCGGCCTGCGCCGGGATGACATGAGAAAGGGATCAAGTCTACATTGGCGAGCGACGGTCAGCGGAGGAGAGCGATGAAATTCGGCGTCTTTGTCAACGCGCAGCAGCCGCGCTCGGACGACCCGGTCAGGCGCTTTCGCGAGGCGGTCGAGCAGGTGCGGCTCGCCAAAGAGGCCGGCTTCGACGCGCTGGCGGCCGGCCACCATTATCTGTCGCCCCCCTATCAATCGCTGCAGAGCCTGCCGATGCTGGCGCGCCTCGCCGGCGAGGCGCCGGGTATGGACCTCTGCCTCTCGGTCCTGCTGTTGGCGATGCTGAACCCGGTGCAGACCGCGGAAGAAGTCGCCAGCCTCGACATCATGTCCGAGGGCCGCGTCGTCTTCGGCGTCGGCATCGGCTACCGCGACGTCGAATACGAAGCCTTCGGCACCAATTCGAAGGAGCGGGTGCCGCGCATGCTGGAGGCGCTGGCGCTGATCAAGCGGCTGTGGAGCGAGGACGAGGTGACCCACGAGGGCCGCTTCTTCCGGGTGCACAACGCCACCTGCACGATCCGCCCGGTGCAGAAGCCAACGCCGCCGATCTGGATCGCCGCCAACGCCGACCCGGCGGTCGTGCGCACCGCCCGCCTCGGGTACTCGTGGTTCATCAACCCGCACGCCGCGCTGCCGACGATCGAGCGCCAATGGGAGCGCTACAAGCAGACGCTCGCCGAAGCCAACCATCCGATGCCGGCGGCGCGCCCGATTTGCCTCGAAGCGCATGTCGCGCCGAGCCACGAGGAGGCGGTCGACACCGCGCGGCCCTACCTCGCGGCGAAATACGCCGCCTACGCCGAATGGGGCCAGGACAAGGTCTTGCCGGGCGAGGAAAGCTTTCGCGTCGGGTTCGACGATCTGGCGCGCGACCGTTTCATCCTCGGCACGCCCGACGAGGTCATCGAACAGATCGAGGAGCGGGTGCGCCGCCTGGAATCGAATTACCTGATTTTCCGCATGGGCTGGCCCGGCATGGAGGCGGCCAAGATCCTGCGCGTCATCCAGATGATGGGCGAGCGCGTGCTGCCGCATTTTCATGCCAAATACGGCAGGGGCTGATCTCAAGCATGAACCATTCGGATCGAAACATCCCTTCGTCACCCCCGCGCAGGCGGGGGTCCAGAGCAAAGGGCAGTTTGGTTCCCCCTGCATTCCCGCGTGCGCGGGAAGGGACCGCCCCGGAATGACGGCGCTTTTAGTGCAAAGCCCGGCCCCGGCGCGCGCCGGGGCGGGCGCCGTCAGCCGCGGTTGAAGGCCGGCATCACGTCGCGGGCGAACCAGCGCAATTGCTCGATGAATTCGTCGGGCGGCAGGCCTTCGGCCCAATGGATCATGAAATCCTCGAGGCCGGGGTATTTCGCCTCGACCGATTTGATGCCGTCGATGACCTGGCCCGGCGGCCCGCAAAACCACGCCTTCTGCCTTACCCCCTCGGCCAGTGTCGGCACCGTGGTCGGCGCGCCGGGGGTGCCCCAAGTGCGGCCCTCGGCGTCGGCGTAGCGCACAAAGCCGAACGGCGCGAACCATTTGAAGCGCTCGTCATGCGCCGGTTCCAGCCGTCGGATCGCCTCCGCCTCGCTGTCGGCGAGGTAGATGCCGGCGCCCCACACCATGTCCTCCCCAAGCTGGGTCGGCCGGTTGTGGCGATGGCAGGCGGCGTGGAATTGGCGCACCACGTCGTCCAAGATCTTCTCGCCGTTCAGCGTCACCATCGCCTTCAATCCATATTGCGCCATCATGTCGATCGTGCGGCCGCTGGCGATCGGCATGTAGATCTCTACGGGCAGGTGCTTCGGCCGCGGCACCATCGTGATCTCGCTGAGCTCGTAGCCGCGATAGGGCAGCGGCGGCGGCGCCGCGAAATACTTGCCCTTGTGGTGGAAGCTCTCCTCGTTGAAGCATTTGAGGAGGAGCTGCAGCCCCTCCTCGAAAATCTCGCGGTTGGCGGTGGTGTCGAGCAGCGGGCCGCCGAGCGTCTCGACTTCGCGGGTGTGGTAGCCGCGCCCGACCCCCATCACGACGCGGCCGTCGGTGACGATGTCGGCCATCGCGTAGTCTTCCGCGAGGCGGATCGGGTGCCACATCGGCAACACATTGAAACCGCAGCCGAATTTGAGGCGCCGCGTCTGGGTAGCGAGCCACAGCCCCCACTGGATCAGATTGGGGATGCACTCATAGCCTTCGCGCTGGAAATGGTGCTCGGCGGCCCAGAAGCAGTAATAGCCGAGTTCATCCATCACCTGCGCGACGCGGCGCGAGGTCTCGAACACTTCGGCCAGCCGCTCGCTCGAATAGCGCCGGTCGTTGGCCGGGGTGCCGCCCAGCCCGACATTGTCGAGTTCGATCTGCCCGACATAAAGCGCGTGAAACCGCTTGATCATGATGCCTCCATCAACGAATCCGTCATTGCGAGCGGAGCGACGCAATCTCGTGCCGTACGCTTTCCCCGTCGAGATTGCTGCGTCGCTGCGCGCCTCGCAATGACTGAAAGATGGCCGTTCAATCGCGCGGCGCGGCCCTATCTTCGACCAGCGTATGCGCGATGCCGGCGACGCGGGTCACCGCCTCGCGCAACAGGCGCTTCAGTTCGGGCAAATCCTGCTCGAAGCGGTCGATCGGGGCGCCGATAAGGAGCCCGGCGGTGACGCTGCCGTCGGCGTTGAAGATCGGCGCCGCGATGCCGGCGGCGCCCGGCACGGTCTCGCCGAGGCTGATCGCGAAGCCGTCGCGGCGAATGCCGGCGAGGCGCTCGCGCAGGAGGCGCGGGTCGGTGATCGTGCGCGGGGTCAGGGCGTCGAGCCGGGCGGCGCGGATATAGGCGTCGATCCACGCCGGTTCCTGGTAGGCGAGCAGCATCTGGCCGCCGGCCGAGACGTAAAGCGGCCGCGTCGTGCCGGTCGGCACCGTGTAGCGCACCGGGTTGGCGCTATCGATGATGTCGGCATAGGTCATCCGCTGCGCCAATTGGTCGAGCACGACGAGAAACACGGTCTCGCCGCTTTTCGCCGCGAGGTCCTGCAGGATCGGCCGCACCAAATTGGGAAAGCGGCGCACCGCCAGGATGTCGGCGGCCAGCCGGAAGGATTTCGGCCCGAGCCGATAGAGGCCGTGGCCGTGCTCCATGTAGCCGAGCGCGACCATCGAGCGCAGGATGCCGAGGAGGCTGCTCTTCGGCGCGGCGAGCGTGGTGCTGAGCTCGGCGAGGCTGACCCCCTCCTCCGACTTGGCGAGCGCCTCGAACAGCGCGACGAGGCGCATCGCCGAGCGCGCGAACGAGCCGTCCGCGACCGCGATGCTCTCCTCCGCCGATCTGATGTTCGGCGCGCGACGCGCCTGGCGGGTCCTCACCGGGCGCCATCCTCCCTTTGTGCAGCGGGCCGCACAGTAGAGATACGCCCCGCCCCGTTCAACGTGTTGCGCAGGCGTCGCACCCATCGCCCACGATGATCGGCAGACGCGCGCCGGCGCGGCTGCTAAACTCGGCCAATGGCATAACCGGCAGCATAAGAGGAGGAAACGATGGCGGCGACGCTCGAAGCGGATGTCGGCCCGGACCTGCGGGTGGAAGATGTCGAATACCAGCGCCAGGGCGGCCGCGCGCTGTTGGCGCGGCTCTACCGGCCGGCCGGCAGTGGCCCCTACCCGGCGGTGATCCAGGTGCATGGCGGCGCCTGGGTCCATAAGGACCGCACCGACAACGACTTTATCGCCCGGGCCTTGGCCGAGAGCGGCATCCTGGTCGCATCCATCGATTTCCGCATGCCGCCGGAAGCGCCCTACCCGGCCTCCCTCGCCGACATCAACCTGGCGACGCGCTGGCTGAAGGCGAGGGCGCGCACCTATGGCGGTCGCCCCGATTGGGTCGGCAGCATGGGGACTTCGAGCGGCGGGCATCAGGTGCTGCTCGCCGCGATGCGCCCCGACGACCCGCGCTACGCCGCGCTGCCGCTCCCCGATGCGCCGCAGATCGACGCGCGGCTCGCTTTCGTCATCTCAGGCTGGGGCGTGCTCGACCCACTATTGCGCTACCACCTCGCGAAAAAGGCCGGCAACGACGAGCTCGTCGAAAACCACCACGCCTATTGGCGCGACGAGGCAACGATGAGCGAAGCCAGCCCGCCGGCGATCCTCGACCGCGGCGAGAAGGTCTTTCTGCCGCCGGCCCTGGTGTTCGGCGGCGACAGCGACGAGTGGGTGCCGCTCGAAACCATGCAGCGCCTGGTCCAGGGCTGGAAGAAGGGCGGTGGCGAGGTTGAACTGGAGCTCTACCGCGGCGCCAATCACGGCTTCATGACCGGCAAGCCCGACGCGCCCTACGCGCGGCCGGCGATCGAGCGGATGAAAGCCTTCATCCGCAAGCACACCGGCTGAGCCGCGGTAATCTATTTTAATCGCTTCCCGGCGCAGGCCGGGACCCACGGTTCCGCCTCCCGTGCGGCTGACGTGTGGGTCCCGGCTTCCGCCGGGAATGCGGAGTGAGGTGAGGAGGAAGCGATGCAGGAAAACCGGGTGAAGCGCATCATGCGGCAGGGCGGGCTCGCGCTCGGGACCCATGTCGGCGGCATTCCCGACCCGCAGATCGTCGAGATCATCGGGCTCGCCGGGTTCGACGCCGCCTTTATCGACATGGAGCACACGACATTGGATTTGCACGACGTGCAGGCCTGCGTGATGGCGGCCGAGCGCATCGGCATCACCCCGATCGTGCGCACCCCGGGGTTCGACCCGGCGTTCATCCTGCGCCTTCTCGATATGGGGGTGCAGGGCATCCAGGTGCCGCACGTCTCCGATCCCGACATGGCGCGCGCCGCGGTTGCGGCGGTGCGCTACCCGCCCGACGGCGAGCGCGGCATGGCGGCCGGCGGGCGCGCCGCCGATTACGGCAAGATCCCGCTGCTCGAGCACATGGCGAGCTCCAACCGCGAGATCCTCCTCGCCTGCATGATCGAGGACATGGCAGCGGTCGAGCGCATCGACGAGATCGCCGCGGTGCCCGGCGTCGATCTCTTGGCGGTCGGCCCCTCCGACCTGTCGCGCTCGTTGGGGGTCAGCGGCCATCCCGACCATCCGCGCCTCGTCGCGGCGATCGACCGGGTGCGCGCTGGCGTAAAGGGCGGCGCCGGCTGCCGCCTCGCGCTGCCGCTCAACCACGCCGCCTTCCCGCGCAACGCCGCGCAGCTGAAGGAACTAGGCGCCGGCTACACCAACTGTGCCCCAACCCCCGAAGCCCGCCTCCTGCTCTCGATGCAGGAACAGGCGACGGCGCAGCGCAAATTATTGGGCGGCTGACCACACATAGCACACATAACCGCATTCCCGGCGAAAGCCGGGACCCACCCTTCAGCCGACCGAGACGCGAATGGATGGGTCCCGGCCTGCGCCGGGAATGTGGATTTGGTGGGGCGCCCGGGTTGTGACTACCAGCCGCCGTCGATGCCGATCGCCTGGCCGGTGACGAAGGCGGCCTCGTCCGAGGCCAAATAGGCGATCATCGAGGCGACTTCGTCGGGTTCGCCGAAGCGGCCGACCGGGATATCCTTCGCGCGCTCGCGGAAGCCGAATTCGAGGTCGTCGCCGTATTCGCGGCGGTTGGTGCTGATCGCGCGCGAGGTGCGAATGGGGCCGGGGCACACCGCGTTGACCGTGATGCCGTGCGGCGCCAAATCGAGCGCCAGCGAGCGGGTGAAGCCGACGATCGCCGCCTTCGAGGCGGCATAGGTCGCGCGCTTCGCGCCCGGGCGGAAGGCGGCCTTCGACGACACGCTGACGATGCGGCCCCATTTGGCCCGGCGCATCGCCGGCACCGCGGCGCGCGCCATCAGGAACGCGCCCTTGGCGTTGACCCCCATCGTCAGATCCCAGGCGGCGACCGGCACGTCCTCGATCTCGTTCCGATCGGCGCCCTGCGGCGCGCCGGCGTTGTTGACGAGGATGTCGAGCCTTCCGTAGCGCGCCAGCACCTCCTCTACCATGCGCTTCGCATCCGCCTCCTGGCTGACGTCGCCGAGCACCGACGACGCTGTGCCGCCGGCTTTGGCGATCTGCTCGACCAGGCTGTCGACGCCGCCCCAATTGGCGTCGGTATCGCCAGGCGCGTTGAATTCGTTGGCGACCCCGGCCGGGCGCAAATCCGAGACGACGACCGCGACGCCCTTGGCGGCTAACGCGCGCGCCGTCGAGTTGCCGATGCCGACGGGCTTGCCGCAGCCGGTGACGAGGGCGACGCGGGTCGGATGGGGCATGAGATTCCTCCCTGATTTCATTTCCCTCTCCCGCACCGCGGGAGAGGGGGAACCGCTCGCGAAGCGAGTGGTGGGTGAGGGTCTTCGGCTGTGGCACCCTCACCCGTCCGCAGGCTGTCGCCTGCGACCACCCTCTCCCGCGGTGCGGGAGAGGGGCATTTTACCTAAACCGGTCTGGTGCCCTTGAGCTGGGTGCGGTGCATCAGGCGGCGGGTCGCGGGGTCGAAGGCGTCGCGGCGGTGCATCGCGCAGCGGTTGTCCCACCATATGAGGTCGCCGACCCGCCATTCCTGGCGCCAGGTGAATTTCGCCTGCACCGTGTGCGCCCACAGTTCGTCGAGCAATTCCTCGCTCTCCGCGACCGGCAGGCCGATGACGTAGGCGTTGATGCGGCGGCCGAGGAAGAGGGCCTTCCTGCCGGTCTCGGGATGGGTGCGCACCATCGGCTGGCGGGCGCCCGGCACCTGCGTGACGTCGCTCACGGTCTCGAAGCCGCGGTTGGCCTTGCCGCCGCTCGAATGGGTCGCGGCGTGGATCATCTGGAGGCCGTCGATCCGCGCCTTCATATCGTCGTCGAGCGCCTCGTAAGCGGCGTAGCAATTGAGGAACTCGGTGGCGCCGCCGGCCGACGGCGGCGGCACCTCGATCGAGCGCAGAAGGCTCGCCGCCGGCGGCACGTCGACGAACGAAGAGTCGGTGTGCCAGAAGGCTTCGCCGTCGCCGAGCCCGCCGATCGCCTTGCCGTTCTCGATGATGTTGGAGATGACCGAGATTTCCGGCGGCACCGCCTCGCGGCCATCCTTGCTGTAATCCTCGACGCCGTATTGCCGGGCGATCAGCGTGCCGGGGTTGAATTCGAGCTCGCCGAACTGGCGGGTGAAGGCCATGTGCTGCGCGTCGTCCATCTCCTGGTCGCGGAAGCGCAGCACGAGGTTGTCGAGCCAGGCGGCGCGGATCGCGTCGCGGTCGGCGGGCTCCAGCGGCTGGCGGATGTCGACCCCGGCGATGTCAGCGCCGAGCCCGGCGGCGAACGGGCTGACCGTGATGCTCATCCTCCCCTCCCCTATTCCGCCGCGACGCGCATCGGCTCGACGCCGAAATCCTTGATCGAGACGCGCCAGTGGATGCGGTCCTCCTCGGGCGGATAGTCGCCGGCGGCGCGGTGATAGGAGCAGCGATTGTCCCAGATCACGATGTCGCCCTTCCGCCAGACATGGTGGTATTCGGCGTCGGGCTGGATCATGTAGCCCTTGAGGTCGGCGATCAGCTGGTCGCTTTCATCGTCCTCGGCGCCGACGATCGCGCAGATCTTGCCGGGATCGAAATAAAGCGATTTGCGCCCGGTTTCGGGGTGGGTGCGGATGATCTTGTGGTAGACCGGCGCCCACTCCTGGTCCTCCGGGTTGAGGAGGGCCGATTTGCCGCGCTTGCCGCCATAGGCGAAGGCGCCCTTGACCCCGTCGAGCCGCGCTTTCAGCGTTTCGGGCAGCGCCTCGTAGGCCGCATAGCCATTGCAGAACAGCGTGTTGCCGCCGCGGCTCGGCACCGCCAGCGCATAGAGCTGGGTCGCCTTGAAGGGCTCTTGGTCATAGGCGCCGTCGGTGTGCCAGCCCTCGGCGCCGCGGCGGTAGATCGCGTCGATGATCTTGCCGTCCTCGTCGAACTTATTGACCCCGAGCATCGTGATCTCAGGATAGTCCGGGTGCCGGGTCGATTTCGACGGGTGCGGCTCGATCGGCCCGAAGCGCCGGCTGTAGGCAAGAAAATCCGGGATCGTCAGCTCCTGGTCGCGCACGCACAGGATGTTGTAGTCGAGCCAGGCCTGATAGATCCGCTGCCAGTCGGCCTCAGCCATCGACTTGACGTCGACCCCGCTGACCTCGACCCCGATCTGCGGTCCCATGCGGCGAATTTCGAGCATCTGCATCTCCCGGTTCGGCTGCGGCGCTAAGTCAATACCGCCGCGGCCCCCGTGACAAACCCGGATTGCGCGCTGCCGATGCGCGGCGGCGGCATGCCAGCGGCCGGATGTCCGCGCGGGATCAGTCGAGCGGCACCTTGCCGGTGTAGCGGATGATGTCGAGGCCGCCCGTTAGCCGGTCGTTGGCGTAAATGAGGCCGTGCTCGTCGACGTAGACGTCGTTGATCTGGATCGTATGGCTCGGATTGCCGGGTGGCGCGGCGGCGACCACATAGCCGATTTCAATGGGGCGCGCCGGGTCGGCGATCGAATAGGCGCGCACCCCGCCGTTGAAATAGCTGCCGACGACGGTGCGGTTGAGCGTGCGCGAGGTCGCGATCGGCCGGTTCATGTCGATATTGTGGGCGCCAAAGCGGCCGCCGGCCTTGCACAACGCCGCCTGGTCATGAGCCGGCGGCAGCACCGCCAGCGGATAGGGGTGATGCTCGTCGGCGATGTCCCACACCCAGTTGCGCTTCGGCCAGTCGGCGCAGTTGTTGCCGATCGCCTCCTCGCTCTGGATCGCCAGCCCGCGCGAGGGGATCGCCAGCACAGTATGCGCGAAGCCGTTGTCGAGCGACTGCCACGAGCGGCGGACGATCTCCTTGGGGTGCGCCTTGTCGGTAATGTCGAGGATCGCCCAGCCGCCGTCAATCCAGCCGACATAGGCGCGGTTTGGCCGGTCGGCCGGGACCGTCAGCGAGTGCATGCGGATGCCCGCGTCGCGCGAGACGCGCGGCGGCGGTGGCGCGGCGTCGCCGTCGCGCGTGCCGGGCAGCCACCAGCGGCCGACCTCGTGCGGCGCGGCCGGCTGCGACACATCGACGATCATCAGGAACTGGTCGTCCTTCGGGTCGCGCGGCGTGAAGTCGCGCGCTCCCGTCGAGAGGTAGGCGTAGTGCCCGTCGGCGAACCACACGAAATGGGCGCCGCGCGAATGCGGCCCCGAAGTATCGAAATGCGACAGCTTCTTTGGGTTTGCCGGGTCCTTGATGTCGTAGATGTCGAGGCCGGCACCGGGCTGCCCGGGCTTTTCGGTCTGGTGCGCGACGACCAGCGTGGTGCCGGCGAGCCCCAGCGAGTTGCAGCGGACAAACTCGGCTTCGACCGGTATCTGCGCGATGACTTGCGGATGCTTGGGCTTGGTCACGTCGATGACGCTGAAGCACATCGGCGCCGATTCGTGCGCCAGATAGAGGACGCGCCTGCCGTCCGGGTATTGCTGCAGCGCCAGCCCCTCGCCGCCCTTGCCGGCGCCCTTCAAATCGCTGTGGCCGACGATCCGCATGTTGCTCGCCTCGGCCGGCACCATCGGGTCGTAGGCGCGCGCCGGCGCGGCGGCGCCACAGAAGAAGAACCCGGCGGCGCCGATGACGGCAATGAACTTCAGCATGCGTTCCTCTCCCCTTTGCGGGTCGCGGCCTGCGCCGCGTTGCGATCGCCTCAGTATAGCGAGGATACCGCAGCGCGCGTAGCAATGGCCGCGTCGGGCGGCGCGGATAGGTCAGCTTGGGCGGATAACTCAGCTTGGATGGATTAACGATTCTCGGCCTCATCGCGGTAACCGCGATGCTGGCGTGCTACGCGCTGGAGAACCGCAGCCATTGGTTCATCCTGGCCTTCGCGGGGGCGTGTGCGATGGGATCGGCTTACGGCTTCCTGCAAGGCGCCTGGCCGTTCGGGGTCGTCGAGGCGGTATGGACCATCGTCGCGTTGCGGCGCTGGCGAGGAGCGCGGCCGCCGCATCCCAATTGAGAGACTACCGCGCTTCCCGGTTTAGCGGCTAGGTTCCCGCCTTACGCAATACCCCGCGGAGGCCGCGATGAAATTGGTCCTGTTTCAAGCCGGCGCGCAATCCGCGCCCTCGCCGGGCCTGTTGACCGAGCGCGGGGTTGTCGACATCTCGGGCGCGGTCGCCCAGAGCTATACGCCGCAATTGACGATGCAGGGCATCATCGACGATTTCGAGCGGCTGCGGCCGGCGCTCGAAAAACTGGCGGCCGAGGGCGCGGCGCAGCCGCTCGCCGCGGTGCGGCTGCTTCCGCCCTTGCCGCGGCCCGGCAAAATTCTCTGCTGCATCGCCAATTACTGGGAGCATGCGCAGCGCGAGGCGCGCCCCTTGAACATGTTCCTGAAAAACCCGGAAGCCGTGGTCGGCCCCGGCGACACGATCGTGCTCCCCGAATTCACCGAACCCTGGATCTTCATGCACGAAGCCGAGCTGGCGCTGGTTATCAAGGGGCCGGCGAAAAAAATCGCGCAGGCGGATTGGCGCAGCGCCGTCTTCGGCTATACCGGGCTCATCGACGTCTCGGCCCGCGGCGAGGGGCGGCGCACCTGGAAAGCGGGCAGCTGGCTCGGCAAATCGTTCGACACCTTCGCGCCGATCGGCCCCTGCATCACAACGGCCGACGAAATCCCCGACCCCAACGACGTCATCGTGCGCTTCTGGGACGACGGGCAATTGCGCCACAACTACAACACCGACGACATGGAGCACCGGGTGCCCGAACTGGTCGAGTTTGCCTCAACGATCATGACGCTGAATTCCGGCGACCTCATCGCCTGCGGCACCAACCACGAGGGCCTCGGCGCCCTGCAGGACGGCGAGACCGTCGAGATCGAGGTGCAGCACGTCGGGCGCATGGCGCTCAACGTCGTCGACCCCCTGAAGCGCAGCTGGGAGCGCGGCATCTACATGGGCGCCGATTCGACCAACCCCGAAGCGGTCAAGCGCCACCGCCCGCAGGGCGCGGATTGAGGCTCAGCCGCTCGGCGTGCCCTGCGCCGGGCGGCCGTGGATGTGGACATGGCGGCCGCCGGCTTCCTCGAGAATGCGCAGCGCGCGCAGCTCGATCTCCGGGTCGCCGCAGCGCACCCATAAGAGCGCCGCGCCGGCCTGCAGCGCCGCGGCGAAGTCTTCGCGGTGCGGCGTCGCGGTGTAATCGTCGAACAATTCCTTCAGTGCGGCGCCGCCGAGCCCGGCGCCGACCAAGGCGGCGAGCGTCGCGGCAATGGGGCCCCCTGAAATCACGATGATGCCGGCGACCGTCAGCGGCGCGATGTATTTCAGCTCGCCGCTGAGCCCGGCCGGCACCAGATCGCCGCGCGTCTCCTCGGCGGCGCCGAGCGGCGCGTGCGAGGCCAGCACCGAGAGATCCGCGGGCTCGAAGCCGGCGGCGAGCAGCGCCGACACGGCGCCGCGAAAATGCTCGCGGTCGGGGAACGAGGCGACCGCCTCGCGCACCACCGGGAAGGGTGTCGGCGCGGTTTCAACCATATGACGCTCCGTTGCGCGATCAGCTGCGCGCCATGTTAACGTCAAACCGCCGCCGCCCGCTCGCCCCCTTTTTGCGCCGATGACCGCAGAGCCTCTCCGCAACCCTGATACGGCTGCGCCCACGCCCGCACCTGGTGGCGCGACCCCGGTCATGGCGCAGTACCACGCGATCAAGGAGGCGCATCCCGGCTGCCTCCTCTTTTTCCGGATGGGCGATTTCTACGAATTGTTCTTCGAGGACGCGCTCGCCGCCGCCCCGGCGCTCGACATCGCGTTGACCAAGCGCGGCCGCCACGACGGCGCCGACATCCCGATGTGCGGCGTGCCGGTGCATGCCGGCGACGCCTATCTGGCGCGGCTGATCCGCGCCGGCTTCAAGGTGGCGATCTGCGACCAGGTCGAGGACCCGGCCGCGGCGCGCCGCCGCGGCAACCGGGGGCCGGTAAAGCGCGCGGTGGTGCGCGTCGTCACCGCTGGCACCTTAACCGAGGACGGCCTCCTCGACGCCCGCCGGCACAATTACCTCGCCGGCATCGCCGAAGTCGGCGGCGAATTGGGGCTCGCCTGGCTCGACCTCTCGACCGGCGCCTTCGCACTGGCGCCGACCGCCGAGGCTTCGCTCGGCGCCGATCTCGCGCGCCTGATGCCGGGCGAAATCCTGGTGCCCGAGCGCCTGCTCGCGCGCGCGCCGCTCTTCGAAGTCTTCGCCGACTGGAAGACGGTGCTGACGCCGCTCGCCAACCCGCGCTTCGACAGCGAGGCGGCCCGCCGCCGGCTCGAGCAATTCTATGGCGTCAAGGCGCTCGACGGGTTCGGCAATTTCGGCCGCGCCGAAATCGCCGCCGCCGGGGCGCTCGTCGATTACGTCGCGCTGACCCAGCAAGGCGGCGCGCCGCACCTCGCGCCGCCGGTCCGGGTCGCGCCCGAGACGGTGATGCAGATCGACGCCGCGACCCGGCGCAACCTCGAACTCGCCCAGACCCTCTCCGGCGAGCGCCGCGGCAGCCTCCTCGCGACGATCGACCGCACGCTGACCGGCCCCGGCGCGCGGCTCCTCGCCGAGCATCTGGCGGCGCCCTTGACCGCGCCCGAGGGAATCGCGGCGCGGCTCGACGCGGTCGCCTTCTTCATCGACCGCGCCGATTTGCGGGCCGCGCTGCGCGAGGAACTGCGCCGCGTTCCCGACATCGAGCGGGCGCTGACCCGATTGAGCCTCGGGCGCGGCGGCCCGCGCGACCTTGCCGCGCTGCGCGACGCGCTCGGCGCCACGGCCGCGATCCGCGCCAGCCTCGCGACACCGGGCCTGGTGCCGCTGCCGGCGCTGTTGGCGGGAGCCGAGGCGGGGCTCGGCGAGCACGGCGCCGTAGTCGCCCGCCTCGCCCGGGCGCTCGCCGCCGACCCCGGATCGGGGTCCGGGGCAGGCTTGCCGCTCTTCGCCCGCGACGGCGGCTTTATCGCCGCGGGCTATGCGCCCGAACTCGACCAATTGCGCGAGTTGCGCGACGACAGCCGGCGCGCGATCGCCGCGCTGCAGGCGCGCTATGCCGAAGCGAGCGGCGTCGCGGCGCTGCGCATCCGCCACAACAACGTCATCGGCTATTACGTCGAGGTCTCCGCCGCGAACTCCGGCAAATTGGGCGCCGACTTCATCCACCGCCAGACGATGGCCGGGGCGCAGCGCTATACGACGGTCGAACTCTCCGAACTCGAAAGCCGGATCGCCAGCGCCGCCGAGCGCGCATTGGCGCTCGAATTGCACCTGTTCGACGATCTCGTCGCCGAACTCTTGGCGCGCCGCCCCGAGATCGTCGCCGCCGCCGCCGCGCTCGCCGCGCTCGACGTCGCCGCCAGCCACGCCGATTGCGCCGCCGAAGCTGGCTGGACGCGGCCCGAAATCGCCCCCGGCACCGAATTCGAGATCCTTGGCGGCCGGCATCCGACGGTCGAGGCGGCGCTCGCCGGCAAGGGCGCCTTCGTCGCCAACGACTGCGTTTTGGGCGAGGAGCGCATCTGGCTCGTCACCGGCCCCAACATGGCCGGCAAGAGCACGTTTCTGCGGCAGAACGCCCTGATCGCGATCCTCGCGCAAATCGGCGCCTTCGTGCCGGCGCGCAGGGCGAGGATCGGCGTCGTCGACCGCCTCTTCAGCCGGGTCGGCGCGGCCGACGATCTGGCGCGCGGGCGCTCGACTTTCATGGTCGAGATGGTCGAGACCGCGGCGATCCTCAACCAGGCCGGACCGAAGAGCTTTGTCATCCTCGACGAGATCGGCCGCGGCACCGCGACCTTCGACGGGCTCTCGATCGCCTGGGCGGCATTGGAGCATTTGCACGAAAACAACCGCTGCCGCGCGCTCTTCGCGACGCATTACCACGAACTGACCGCGCTCGCCGCGAAATTGCCGGGGCTCGCCTGCCACACCATGCGGGTCAAGGAATGGCAGGGCGACGTCGTCTTCCTGCACGAGGTGGCGCCCGGCACCGCCGACCGCTCCTACGGCATCCATGTGGCAAAGCTGGCCGGCCTGCCGCCGGCCGTCACGGCGCGCGCCGAAGAGGTGCTCGGCATCCTCGAACAGGGCGACGAGGCCGGCGCACTGGCGCGCCTCGCCGATGATCTGCCGCTGTTTCGCGCCGCCCGGCGCGCCGCCCCCGAGCCGGCGCCCGACGCCTCGCCGGCCGAAGCGTTGCTGCGCGACCTGTGCCCGGACGAACTGAGTCCGCGTGAGGCCCTCGACCTAATCTACCGGCTGAAGGCGCTGCTCGCGCGCTAAGCCGCTACCCCGGAGGCCACGATGAACCAGCTGCTGGCCGATCTGCGCATCGTCGAATTCTCGGCCTTTGTCGCCGCGCCGTTGGGCGGCATGACGATGGCGCAATTCGGCGCCGAGGTCATTCGCATCGATCCCGTCCGCGGCGCGCTCGACTACAACCGCTGGCCGGTGACGGAAAGCGGCGCCAGCCTCTATTGGGCCGGGCTCAACAAGGCGAAGCGTTCGGTCGCGCTCGCGTTCGACAAGCCCGAGGGGCGCGAACTGGCACGGGCGATCGCGACCGCGCCGGGTCCGGGCGGCGGCATCGTCTTGACCAATCTGCCGCCGTTTCCCGGCCTCGATTACGCGAGCCTTAGGGCGCAGCGCGACGATGTGATCCTGCTGCGCCTCACCGGCAATCGCGACGGCAGCGCCGCGGTCGACTACACGGTCAACGCCGCGAGCGGCTTTCCACTGGTGACGGGACAGCGCGAGGGCGAAGGCGGCGGGCCGGTCAATCATGTCCTGCCGGCGTGGGACATCGCGGCCGGGCTCTACCTCGCGACGGCGCTGCTGGCGGCCGAGCGTCACCGCGGCCGCACCGGCGCGGGCCAGGAGGTCACCGCCGCGCTCAGCGACGTGATGCTGGCAATGGTCGGCCACCTCGGCTATGTCGGCGACGTGCACATCAACGGCCGGGCGCGGCCGGCGATCGGCAACGACCTCTATGGCAGCTTCGGCCGCGATTTCGCGACCGCCGACGGGCGGCGCGTGATGATCATCGCGCTGACCCCGCGGCAATGGCGCGCCATCGGCCGCGCCACCGGGCTCGCCGACAAACTCGAGATGGCGGGCGCGATGATGGACGCTGATCTCGACACCGAGGCTGGCCGCTACGAGGCGCGCGACGCGATCGCCGCCCTCCTCGCGCGCTGGTGCGCCGCCCGCAGCCTCACCGAGATCGCCGCCGCCTTCGCCGGCAGCGGCGTCTTGTGGGGGCCGTTCCAGGATTTCACCCAATTGGTCAGGGAGGACCCGCGCTCGACCCCGCAGAACCCGCTCTTCGCCCTTGTCCAGCAGCCCGGCATCGGCCGCTATCCGATGCCCGGCCTGCCGCTCGATTTCACCGCTTCGCTGCGCCAGGCGACCCGCCCGGCGCCGCGCCTCGGCGACGACACCGACGCGGTGCTGTCGACGGTACTCGGGCTGCCGGACGCCGAGATCGCCCGCCTGCACGATGCCGGCATCGTCGCCGGCCCGGACGTGCGCTGAGCCCTACTCCGAAGGCTCGGCGTCGCGTGCGTTGCGCGCTTCGCGGATCTGGCGCAGCACCTCGCGCACGCCGCGGGCGGTGCGCAATTTGCGGCCGATATCGGGGGCGAGGCGCAGATCGCCCTCGGCGTCGAGCCAACCGGCCTCGGTGTCGGGCGGCAACTCGCGCATGACCTTGGCAAATTCCCGGAAGATCGCCTCGACGTCGCGCGCGTCGAGCCGCCGTTCGGGCCGTCGTCCTGTGGCCACGCCGCTCGCCTCCGCTGCAGCAGCGGGCTCCTCCCGCCAGCCTATCACCCGGCAGCCTATCACCCGGCAGCCTATCAGAAGAGCGCCAGCTGATCGCCTTTTTGCGTCGGCGGGCGGAAGCGGCCGGTGTCGAGCGCCTGCGCCCGGCGCGCCGCAAAGCCGAGGCGGCGGCAGGCGCGGTCGAAGCGGGCGGCGAGCATCTCGGCATAGGGGCCGCCGCCGGTCATGCGTTTCGCCCAGGCGGAATCGTAAAGCCGTCCGCCATGGCATTGCGCGACCAGCGACAAGACGTGCGAAGCCTTCTGCGGCGCGTGCTCTTCGAGCCACTCCTTGAAGAGCGCCTTCAATTCGAGCGGCAGGCGCAACAGCGTATAGCCGGCGACGCGCGCCCCGGCGGCATGAGCCCGCGCCAGGATCTCCTCCATTTCGCGGTCGTTGAGCGCCGGGATCATCGGCGCCGCCAGAACGCCCGTCGGGACACCGGCGGCGGCGAGCGCGGCGATCGTTTCGAGCCGGCGCTCGGGGGTCGCGGCGCGCGGCTCCATGCGCCGCGCGAGGCTCCGGTCGAGCGTCGTCAGCGACACCGTTACGACCGCCAGGTTGTCGCGCGCCAGCTCGGAGAGGACATCGATGTCGCGCTGGATCAGCGCCCCCTTGGTGACGATCGTCACCGGATGGCGGAACTCGCGCAGCACATCGAGGATCGCGCGGGTGATGCCGAGGCGTCGCTCGGCCGGCTGATAGGGATCCGTGTTGCTGCCGAGCGCCAGCGGCCGGCACTCGTAGCCCTTTTTATTGAGCTCGGCGCGCAGCAGCGCGGCGGCCTGCGGCTTATAA
>Ga0209579_10000186_pt1 | contig 88438 bp, 87 predicted proteins | sample Coa_R1_2_FD_187152 | JGI IMG/M metagenome (GOLD analysis project Ga0209579, IMG submission 187152) | Surface soil microbial communities from Centralia Pennsylvania, which are recovering from an underground coalmine fire - Coalmine... | ecosystem: Environmental > Terrestrial > Soil >... | reverse complement strand
TGACGTGCACTTCGAATTCCTTTTCGCCGGCACAGAACCTCCACGGCAGGAACGAGCCGTCGGGAAGGCGAAACTGAATGCAGTTGTGGCTCTGGAGGTCGGCGGGCACCTGCGGTTGCCCGTGCTGCCGCAAATAATCGGGCGACGCCACGACGACGTAGCGGATGTCTTCGCTGATGCGGATGGCCACCATGTCGCGAGGCACAAAATCTCGGCGATTAAAGCCCGCGTCGAACCTCCCAGCAACGATATCGGTGAATTGCGTACCGACACTAATCTCCATCGCAATATCGGGATATTGTTTCAGGAAGGGTCCGAGCATTGGCGCCACTATGAATTTTGCGATCGGCGGAGACATAGTCAGGCGAAGATGCCCGGCAGGCCGGTCGCGAAACGCATTGACCGACTCGATCGCTGCATCAAAGCCGTCAAGTGCCGGCCTTAACTGGGTCAGCAAGCGCTCACCCGCATCGGTCAGCGCCACGCTGCGCGTTGTTCGATTCAACAATCGCGCGCCCAACCGCTCTTCCAAGCCCCGGACAGATTGGCTAAGCGTCGCATTAGAAAGCCCAAGACGCCTAGCCGCCTTTGTAAAACTCATCTCCTCGGCGACGGCAACGAAGACACTGAGTTCGGCAAACTGAGTCCCACGCATTTGCCAGCTCCGTAAACAATTTGCGGAATATGAAAAAAGCGGCGTAGTATTTAAGTAGGGCGGCGACCAAAAAAACCAAGATCGTAGGCCTAACCATCTTGAAATGTTGAATAAACGGACGAGATCTCCCCTCCCATATGTCCTGACAGCCCCGAGTCAGTTTCTTGAGATGCGGCGACCTGCACGTCATTCGCAATGATCAGACCGGCGAAATACCCGCGAGGTCTCACGACGACTATGCGCCTAGAACGGTTAACCCCCAGGGCCACGAAACCAGCAACCGCGATGTCGCCTATTGCAAGGCGCACTTCCGGTCATACAATCTAACGACCAAAACTTATCTGGGCATGGATGGCGCGCGTCATACCTGCCCCTGATAATGGGTTTGGCGCTGTTCGCTGAATTGCTATCCCGCGTGATAGCCGGTCGGCAACGGCCTTGCTGTGGTGCCCGCGACTGGCTCGCTCGCCACCGCAACCGGCATCGTGGCGCGCAACAGCCTCGATCTCATCCGATAGACTTTCGACCCGTTCGTCGAGCCGGCGCCAGTCGCCAGCCAGGTCCTCGATGACCCGAACCCGAACCATGCCTGGCGACAGGGCGTCGGAGGGTGTGGCCATCACACGCGCATGTGAAAGCGCCGTAACGTATTCCAGGAACAACAATTCGACTTTGCAGATTTACGGTGCAGCGGCGCGGATCGATGACCTGCCGCAAATACTGTGCGAGAGTGAAATGGCCCCTGGAGGCCTCCTTTTACTGGGCCGCAAACGTTGTCCGTCGGCCTCATCGGGCTTTGGGTCAAGTGGTTATATATTCAACGCTGACGGATGCGGACCCATTATCCAGATCTTCCCTTTGCTGTTTGCAGGAGTTATTTGGACGTCGGCGCGGCTTTTCCAATTATAGCGCGCCGACCGTCCACGGCGAACTGATTACGCTATGGGCCAGAAGCCGACATGATTCTTTAGCTCAGCAAATAGGGGCGCAGCCTCTAGTGAGGTAGGTAAGACGGGGCAGCACACGAGCCGCCCTGTCGATGACTCATTGACCAGGTTGTCTGTAAGAACCCGGAATCTCCGTTCTTTTTTGTTGACGGATGCTGTCAGAGGGGCGCTGCTCTTGGCGGGCTTTACCATATAATGCTTTAGCCTAAGCCTCAAACGTGGCAGAGAGGCCGCCAAATGGACGCAATAGCAGAACTCTCACCACTGGCCGAGAGCGACGGACGCGACAAATTCATTCCTGTTCGCAAGGAAGACCTTCTCAGCGCCTTGATTAAACAGGGTGACCTAGCAGACACCGCGGAACGCGAACTTTTCTGGCGATTTGCGCGAACGCTGCGGGCGATCTGCCACTATGAATATTCCGAGACGCTCGATCGCCTGCGCGATGATTATTACCATTTCAATCCCGAGGTCGCGGGACTCGTTGCGGCCGACCGCGCTAAGAGCGATTCCGCTTACGACAATCTTATCCGGTCGCTGGACAAAGTTCTCAAAGATGCGAATTTTGAGGAGCTGCCGCACGAGGACGTCGCGGACGCTCACCGCAAACGTACGGTACCGGTTGAAGTCAAGGCGGAGCACGACGACTTCCGCGAGGTGCGCTTTTACAAACGCGGCCGCCATGTCGAGCGGCTTGAGGTTAGCGAATGGTTTGGCATGCGGCGGCGCGAGGTCGAGATCGAAGTGTTCGATGATATCGTGCTTGTGGTAGCGATGAAAACCCAAGCCGAGATTGGCTCACGGCGCGAATTGCGCGTTTTGAAGCGCCGCAAGGTCGTTCCCGGTTCGGTGCTGCTGAAATATTTCCGTAACATCGCGTGCGGCGATCTCTACGCCCTTTTTCCCAATGCACGCGTCATCATGAGTAATTTCGACAAGGCCTTTCTCGGCGTGCCGGCGATTGCTGGCGGCATCCCCATCCTGCTCAAACTCTACGCCACGATATCTGTCCTGTTCGTCGTGATCGGAGTTTACCTTGGTGGATCTAGGTCAGTTGCGGGTGCCGACATGAAAACAGCGCTCGCCGCCCTGATGGGAATCGTCGCACTCGGCGGCTTCGCCACGCACCAATGGCTGAAATATCAGCGTCGATCGCTGAAGTACCACATGCAGTTGGCTGACAATGTCTACTTTCGCAATGTCAACAACAATGCGGGCGTTTTCGATTACCTGATCGCCACCGCTGAGGACCAGGAGACAAAGGAAGCAGCGCTCGCATATCATTTCATCCGCAAGGCGGAGCGAGCGCCAACCGAGCCCGAAATCGCAGCTCGTATCCAGACGTGGCTCGCGAAAGACTTCGGGGTCAACCTTGATTTCAAGATTGCCGATGCACTCGAGACGCTGAATCGCCACGGACTCGTGCGACGTGAGGGCGAGCGGCTCTTTGTCCCGTCGCTCGAAACGGCAATCGACCAATTGCACCAAGCTTGGAACAATTTTTTCAAGCGCGAATAGTCAGATCACTTATTAAAAATGGTGGCCAACTGAATAACGTTCGCCATGTCGCTTAATGGCCTTAATTCCTTTATGAAGTGTGCTTCCAATCCACATCGTTTCTGTATGTGCAGATTACTATTCCAAAGCCGGGGCCAATCCTAATGAGGATGCGCCATGCAAGATTCAAATGCGCATTTCGATACATCGTTAGAGGACGACGATTTAGCTTCGTCCCCGCGCAATTCTTCCGAGGAAGTAGTCGATGAATTCGGCATTAGGCTTGCAATGCTGATACTTTGCGTGGGGTTATTTATCGCGGCCATATGGGTAATTAGCCGCCCAAATTTTGAGAAATGCAGTGCGTTGCAAAGCGTTATGGAGCGCGATGCCTGCTACGACCAACTCCGGAATGACTTATTGAAGCCCCCTGCCAGAGGCGCAGATTTACGATACTGACCAACTAATGTATCTGCTGTTCGTTTATCGCGAGACAAGAATACGTCTGGAACTGGGGTCCAAACGGAAGTATCCGAACTGCGCTCAAAATGACGTCGTTGACCCAAATGAGATTCCGGTGGCCAGGACCGTTTTGCAGCGAACTGGCTGATCATGCCGCGGTTGCGCGCGCCGCCTTCAACGCCCCGGTCCACCACACCAGGTCATCAATCATGGTCTTGGCGGCCGCCTCAAGCTCCATTAGCCCGGCGTCCACATCGCCGCCTTGGAAGTGCGCCCAAAGCGTCGCTACGGGAATATAGACGGACGAGCGGACGGGAGCGAGCTGAAGCTCTATCGCCGCCAAGCGGAGTTGCTGGACGCCGCGAGCGCCCATGGCACTGCCATAACTCACAAAGGCGGCCGCCTTGCGGTTCCACTCCGGATAAACCCAGTCGAGCGCGTTCTTGAGCACCGCAGACGGACCATAGTTGTATTCGGGCGTGACGAAGATGAAGCCGTCCGACCGGGCGATTTCGGCAGTCCATTTCTTGACCACTTCATTCTCGTAAGCCGGGCGACCCGGCATAGCGGGCGGCACGGGCTGGTCGAAGAAGGGCATTGGAAAGTCCCTGAGATCGAGCAACCGTGCGTCAACGCCGCCGCGATTCTTGAGTCGCTGAAAAATCCACTGCGCTGGTTTTTCGGAAAAGCGACCCTGGCGGGTGCTTCCCACGATCACTGAAATGACGGTCATGTTTCGCTCCCTACTGGCGGGTCCCTGTGCGCGGTGTCAACAGCTACAATTTACTGCGGTTATACCGCACCCCGCGACAGACTTCCTGCGTGCGTAGTGGGAATTGTTCGCCGGATTTCATGATTTTTTCCTGCCCACGCCAGCGGCAATTGGGCCTCTTCGAGCACCGCCTGATCGTGCGCCAATTACGTCCCGGCCGCGTCGACCATCGTCATTCAAAGTCGACGGAAATGACGGAAAAGCGGATAATTATCGGGCTGCCGTAGCAGCAAATCAATGTGATGATTATCCAGTGGTTGCCGTCCACTTACCGCCGGAATCGTAGACGGGGCGCGCAAACGCGCTTGCCGATGCCATCGACGAATAGGACTACCTACGAACATGAACCACATGGCACGTTCTCCTGGTTGCATCAAGCGACGAGCGTACGCCGGCGCGATGTAAAAAAAGTGGTGTGACAACTGCAATTGACAAATCCCGAGAAAATGAACGGCCTTTTCGGGATTTACGAATAATCCGAGATCGAAGATAAGGACGGAGGTTTCGGATGTTTCTACTAATTTTCGACGCCAACTTCGAAGAGTGTGCGGGTTATCTGGTTCTCAGGATCTATTCTCCCGTCACATCACAGGCAATCTCACCACATTGCGCGCGTTGCGGCGACAAGTTCGTCACGATCGGTAGCAAAGACGACGCGATCAATCAGCGCACGATGGCCTTGTCGGCGAGGCCGACCAGATTTCGCGAGCCGAGAGTGTTCGCCGCGAACCCCAATAGTCGCGTTGCTCATTTCCGGGCGTGAAGCGTCTCCTCCCAGGCTGCGACGATAATGTCAAATTTCCAGTATCGCAGCCGGTTCTCATATTGAACCGCATTTCGCCGATTTTGAGACATGTGCATTTTTGAACATTCGCAATGCGCAAAAGTGTTCCGTTTCGAATACTTACCCCTTTGACTTCGCGCCCGCGCTCACTAATGTTATCTTAGGTTTTTTGCATTGGGCGCGTGTGATGTTGCGCGTAGTTAAGGAAAAAACCGACTTCCTTGATCGGCTCGCTCGCATCAGCGACGGCGTTCCGTCCTACTCAGGTGCCGCTGTCGGCATTGCCGTCGCAAGCCTAGCTGTCGCTACCGCACTCCGCATTGCCGGTGGTTGGGCCGACTCCGATCTGGGCTTTGCGATGTACCTCCCAGCAATATTAGCCACGGGGCTGCTCGCGGGTATTCCTGCCGCTATCAGTGCAGCGCTTGCATCTGTTCTGATCGTTGAGTGGGCTTTGTTTCCACCCTATTTCCAATTCAAGTGGGGGCTGACTCACGGCGATCAGATGGGCATTCTCTGGTACGTCAGCTCCTGTGGTTTCACGATTTATTTTGCACATTGCTGCCGAGTTGTATTGATGCGGATACGGCGACGCGAGCTTGCAAATCGGGTCCTCGTCAAGGAATTGGAGCATCGGGAGAGAAATATCTTCGCCGTCATTGAAGCGATCTTACAAAAAACGCTGAAGGACAACCCGGAGCTTGCCATCAAAATTTTCGGACGCCTCCGGTCAATCCGGTACGCAAATGAATTGCTCGCCCACTGGAAGAACCAGCCTGTCAATAAAGTGTTGCTGTCACAGGAATTTTCTGCCTACGGCGAGGATCGCCTAACGACAGATGGGCCGGAAATCAATATTGAACCCTAGACGGCTCGCCATCTGGTTCTTCTCTTTCATGAGCTCGTAACAAACGCCGCAAAATACGGATCGCTATCGAATGCGGCGGGTCGAGTTTCGGTTAAGCCGGGATGGACCTGATCGCGAATTTGGTCGGCATGATTGTTTCCACACTCGCAATGGTCGGCATCTACCGGACGCGAGCACCAAACGTCTTGCCGCTTTGGTTGTTCGTGGCAATGGTCGGTGTCACCGTTGTGATCTGCGGCACCAGTGTCGTCATCGCATCTGAATAATTGGGAAGTACATCTCGCAGACCATTTTGCAGGGTAAGAGTCCCGTTCTACCCTTCTCGCCCATTTGCCTCCGTCCACCGAACATCCGCTCTTGAGGCAGATAGGCCCGCATAATATTCGTGAAAGGAGATCGTGCTCACGCAAGCATGCAACCCCGGCAACTGATTCGTACCCAAAGCATCACCAACGACAATACCACCAAGGGTTCGCCAACTCGCCGGAAGCTGGAACTCCGTGATGTAAGTGGCGATGCGCGAATGGTCCGTCAAGTGGTCTCGATAATTCACGACATTCAAACAGGCTGATTGTCATTCAGCCCATAGTCGACGCCATTTGGCGTCCACATGTCATTGGTGGCGGCAAGCTGCGGTTCGCTGAGGCCCCAAGACCCGGAGCAATACTTGCTGGGAGAAGTGCTATGTGAACCATATCTGCCGGTAACATCTTTCGTAAGTGGCGCCGACGAGCACCCTCGCGACTAGAGTTTGCGACGTCGCATATTACTGAACGTCAGGCGGTCCCGTTTTGTTGGCGATGCCAATGCGCCAAGTAGGCTGATTATGATGAAAGCGAGAGTGACTCTGGCCACCGTAGCTATCGTGATTGGGATGACGGGATGCGTTTACGCCCGACCTGCTGATCCGTTTGGTGGATACACCGTTGATGTACCGCAAGGACCGCTGGTCGAAAGTTGGCGCGCCGTATACGCGGAGCTTGGAGGCGACCACGCGCTGCTCAGTGCCTGCATCGATAGTACGTCAGCCGAGTGCGGACCCGCGCGCACTTTGTGGGAGATCATCGCCGAAGCGCGACATCAAGCGGGCTTGGCGGTGATTGGCCACCTCAATCGGACAATTAATCTATCGATCACGCCATTCGAGCCAAGCGAATGGCTTACTGCGCTTGATGCCGTCAAGGCCGAGGGTGATTGCAAGGCCTACGCAACGGCAAAATACTTTGCACTTATCGAAACTGGCATCGCGGCAGATCGCGTCCGGCTCGTCATCGTACATGAGCGCAATCACGCCGAGAATCATATGGTTGTCGCGGTATATCAGGACGATCGATGGCTCATCCTTGATAACCTGACCTTGACCCTCGTACAGGACAGCGATGAATCGGAATACGCCCCATTGTTCGTCTTAGACGATCATGGCGTGCGGCAGTTTCAGCCCAGTTAAGGCCATACCGGTTCGGCGATTTTCAGCACTGCGACTATTTCGCAACCTGACATTTAGGGTTCCTGGCCGCCCTCTGTTTATGTATCCCATATAACTGTCGAATGCGAACTTGATTACATCAGTGCACTTTCGGAGAACCGCCTTCCTTTGTTCACTGAGTTGGGGATCATGCTCTGTTAGGGGATGTGTTGCGTTGGCTGCTCGAGACAAGCGCTGTGAGAGAATAAAATGGCGCGCGCGGGAGACTTCTTTTACTGGACGGCAAACGGTGTTGTTGGCCTGATCGTGCTTTGGGTCGTATGGGGCTATGTCTTCAACACTAACAACGGCGAACCTATTATCCAGGTTGTCCCTTTGCTCTTTGCAGGATCTCTTTGGCTCCTAATGCCGATCGCGTGCTGAGTCGTGAGGGTCGTTCATGCGTTGAGTTTGACGTTACGGCGGCGGCCTGTGTAAATTTTGTTCATAGGCAAAATTCAGGCAGAGATGGCCGCCACAAAAGAACCCCCAGCGAGTGTACGCACTTGGGGTCGAGCGAAGTTTGTTACCTCACAAGGCCTCTTGCTGAGATATGATGATTTCTTGGCAAGAGAGGAGCGCCGTCTGGACACAAAACCGGCTGATTGGACTTCTTGTCTCGGTACGGTGCCTAAGGAAGCACCCTCAGCGCGATATTTCACGTCTTAATCTTCGCGAGGAAATGACGATTTCATTTAAAGTCGCACGTGATCGCAAAAAGCCTAGGGTGAGCCCGTACTCTGCAATGGGCAGCGTTACGGTCTCGCAGCTTTTTTGCGCAAGCCATCACGGCGAAGATCGTTCACCCGCGCGCCTCCTTCCGGCGCACTGTCGACGGCCGGGAGAATGGAGGGAGCGCCTAGCCGATCGACAGGAATGGAGCGTAGCTTTTCGCGCAGCCATGCGTGACCTTTGTCGCCATCGTGGCGTTTATGCCAGCCAATGAAAATCTGCGTAATCTCGGTTTCGAATGGCAACGTTGCCCAGCTCAGCTTGCCGTTCTGGCACAAGGCGGAGACTGCCGGCTGGGGCAAGGTGGCTACGAGTTCGGTACCGGGGATTAAAACTGAGAGCACCGCCGTATGCGGAATGCTCAAGGCAATGCGGCGCCGCGCCGCGTCGGCGCCAAGTGCTGGCGCAATAGGATTTTCCGTTGCTCCCCGCGGGATGACATCGACATGGGGTGAGCCCAAGAAAGTCTCATACGGGATTACAGCACCTGGCGGAATGCCGAGATGGTTTGCATGCGCCGCGCAGAGCACCGCGACGTAGATGCAGCTGCCGATCCGTTCGCAGCGGAAGGTGTCGCGGATTCGGAAGCGGCCCAACGCCAGATCGGCTTGGCCGCTGTCGAGCAGGCGCTCGTATTCTTGGCTCGCCGCTTCCATAACCCGCACATCGACATGCGGGGCTTCTTGCGCCGACATTCTGAGCAGTTCAGCGACATATGTAAGCTCACCGACATCGGTAGTAATAATGGTGAAGCGCCGCCGCGACGTGAGCGGGTCGAAACGTACACTCTCCGACAACGCACTGCGGATCGCCGCGAGGCCATGTTCGATCGGCTCATACAGCGTACGGGCGACCGCTGTTGGCTCCATGCCGGCACGAGTACGGACAAATAACCGGTCGTCGAACGCCGCGCGCAGACGTGCCAGTGCATTCGACACCGCTGGCTGAGTCAGGTTTAAGCGCTGGGCAGCCTGCGAGACGCTGCGCTCAAGCATCATGGCCTCAAACACCCGCAGCAAGTTGAGGTCTACCATGGTGAGGTTGCGCATGCCCGTGCTCCCCTGCAGGGGATAGTAGGCATCGCCTATAGCGCCGGCAACCGCAGTCGATAGCGCGCGGCCGCTTGCGGCAACCAATCGCCTCAGTTAGAGGGCGCGGTAACCGGCATCGACCGGCAGCACAACGCCGGTGATGGCACTCGCCTCACTCGAGCAAAGAAAGCCGACGGCACTCGCCACCTCTGCCGAGGTGACCAGTTTGCGGAGCGGCGCGCCCTGAATGACACCGTCCATACCGCCCTGGCGCACCCGCATCTCCGCGCCCATCCCCTTCATCGGGTCCGCCATGAATCCCGGCGCGACCGCGTTGACCCGCACCCCATCGGGACCATAAGCGACGGCGAAGGTTCGAGTGAGCGATTCCAGGCCGGCCTTCGCCGCCTGGTAGCCGTAGCCATTGCGGATGCGGCCAGCGAAGGCCGTCCAACTGCTGATCAGTACGATCGACGCCGGCGGCGCGAGATAACGCCGGGCGAGATCGCAGAGATAGGCGACGCTCTTAAGATTGATATCGAGAATACGTGAGACCGCTGCGAGGTCCGCTGCCCCAGCCGGAGTCTCGAGCAAGATACCGTGAGCGGCGACGATGCAAGTCACAGGACCAAGGTGCGCGGCAAAGCCGAGAAGTTCATCGACTTTGGCGGGATCACTCACGTCGCAGGCAAAGAAGGTCTGACCCTGCGGCACCGGTTGAGCGTCGAGGTCGGCAGCGACGACGTGCAGTCTAGCGGTCTGCAGCCGCGCACAGATCGCCGAACCGATAGCACCCGTGCCGCCGGTGACAATTGCCACCGGCGCGGCATTCTCAGACCTCGACACCGCGTCCTCAAGCATAGACTGATCGTCTGCAGGCAACGCGTGTTCCTCCGTAAGTGGCCGGCAACCGCTCAGGCATCCGCCGTTGCTTCGTTGGCGACCCGGGCAAAGCGTAATCCGGCCAGCGCTTGCTCGCGGATGGCGGTGCGGAACGAGGAGATCGTGCCAGGCCAGTGCGTGAACACACGACCATCGCCGCCAATCCGATAATAGGAGTTGCAGTTGCCCAGAACCATCACGCTCTCTTGCGTGCGGCGATAGATATCGGCGTTGAAGGCGTCGTGCACCTCTGCGGGCACCTCGACGACCGCGCCGCCCTGGTCCTTACTGATGCTTACGGCGCGCTTGATCAGGACGCACTGGCCTTCGATGAATTCCGTCGCCGACGCGCCGCTGACGTTTGGACCGTTCATCAGGAACAGGTTTGGGAAGCCCTTGACCATGGTGCCGTAATAAGCCTCCGGCGCCGCAGCCCAGGCATCGGCGAGTGTCTGCCGGTCGCGCCCGACAATGCGCAACCCGCCGAGCATTTGGCGAGTGTCGAATCCGGTCGCCCAGACAATGGTGTCGACCTTGTAGGATGTGCCCTGGGTATCGACGACGCTATCGGACGTAACCGCAGCGATTCCGCGTCCGACCGCTTCGACGTTGGCATCCGCCATTGCAGGATAGTAGTCGCTGCTGAACAGCGGCCGTTTGCAGCCGAATCGGTAGTCGGGCGTAAGGATGCGCAGCAGCTTCGGATCCTGCACCTGACTGTGCAAATAGTCGCGCCAAATCGCTTCGGTTTCGGCGATCAAAGCGCTGTTCATCGGAAACCGTGCTTCGGCAATCTTTTCGAACATGCTGAACCATTGCTCCCGTCGTTCCTGCAGCCCATCGGCGAACGCACTGGGACCACGGTCCGCAGCATCGAAGACAATGTCCGGTCGCGGCATGACGTAAGAGGGCGTACGCACGAAAGCGATGACCTTGCGGGCATGCTCGGCTGCATAAGGGATGATCTGAATTGCCGTGGCCCCGCCGCCGACCACAGCAACAATTTTATTCTCCAATCTGACGTCCTCGGACCAGGATGTGGAATGCAGCATCTCGCCGCGAAACAGATTCATCCCAGGGAGCGCAGGGACCGAGGGGCGCGAGAACAGGCCGCCCGCCCAAACCAAAAAGCGGCCGGTCCAACGCCTGCCATCCTGCGCCGTCACCAGCCAACGCGCCCGCGCTTCATCCCAAGTGGCCTCCGCAATTTCCGTGCGCGTCTTGATCTGCGGCATCACACCGTAGACTTCGGCGAACTCGCGCAGATAGGCCTGGATCTCCTGGCCCGGAGCGAAATTCCGCGACCATTTACTGCCGGGATAGGAACTAATGGCATAGATGTCGATTGGCGTGTCGCAGGCGATGTTGGGATAGCGGTTGGTCCGCCAAACCCCGCCCACATCGTCCGCCTTTTCAAACACCACAATGCGGCCAGCGCCAGTCTCAAGCAGACGCGCCGCAGCACATAAACCGCCGAGCCCCGCGCCGATGACGGCTATGTCGGTCTCGACCGGTCGCGCATCCGATCTACCGTCCGGTTGGCTCAAATTCTGACTCCATGGCGTCACTGGCCGTAGTACCTTTTAGGGCATTGTCCCCGGCCGTTGCGCGGCCTGCAAATTCAGTTTCGCGTTTTCGCGTATCACGCCTGCTTATGGTCGGAGCCATGGCGCGCGGGCGCAGACGTACCGGGCGACCTCACCCGGATTCAAGTGCCGGCAGGGCTGGCGAGCAGATGAATACGCTGCACCTGCTGCATGCGCAGCTGCAGCAGCGCGACAAACAGTGCTGCGATCAGCGCCGAGGCACCAATCGTGCCGAGCATGCCTTCGGTTCCCCAGCCCCAGCCGAGCATTATACCGCTGGCCAGCGGGAGCAGGGTTTGGCCGAAACGACCCATGCCCATTGCCCAACCAACCCCGGTGGAACGGATCGCCGTCGGGTAGGCCATTGCCGCCAGCGCAATCGCACCCGCGGTGCCAATGCCAAGGAAGAATCCGACAAGACCGACGAAGGTGGCCGACCCGGCGACCGAGGTGGTGGCATAGCCGAGTGCGGCGGTGGCCGCGCCGCCAGCGATAAACGCCGGGATGAGCAGCCGAACGGGACCGAATAGCTGTAAGAGCCGACCGGCGAAGCCTTGGCCGATCACGGCGCCAAGGCCATTGAAGGCGATAACGAACGCCGTCGAGGATGCTGGGATGCCATGCTGCCGCAGGAGTGCCGGAGTCCACAACGTCACCACCGCAAGTACACCGAACCCAACGAGGAACGGCATCCAGAGCAACAATGTCGTGAGCCCGCGGTTCTCCATGAACAGATGTTTCACCGAGAGGCCGGCGATTTTTTCCTCATTCGAGGTGATCCGTACCCCGGCCGGCAGAGCCTTGCCGCACAGCGCTTCGGTGATGCGCCCGATCTGTGCCGTCGCACTGGAACGGCGGGCCAGCAGGAAGCGTAGCGATTCCGGCAGTAGCCAGGCCAGCAGCACGCTAACCACCACCGGCGCAATGCCGCCAATATAGAACAGCGCACGCCATCCGAGCGCCGCGATAACATAAGAGTTCAACAGACCACCCAGCATGCCACCAAGCGGAAAAGCCGCCCATTGTGCCGTGACCACCATCGCTCGCTTGCGCTCAGGCGTGTACTCCGAGGTCAGTGCGATGAAGCAGGGGGTGGCTCCGCCAAGCCCGATGCCGGCGAGAAAGCGACAGGCTAGCAGCGCGCTGAGCGAGTCGGAGAACGGGGTCGCAAACGTGAACGTCGCGAACACGAGTGTGGCGATAATCAGCATAACCTTGCGGCCAAACCTGTCGGCAAGAGGGCCGAAGGTCAGCGCACCTAGCATGGCGCCGAACAGCGCCGCCGAGAAAATCGGGCCGAACGAAGTGACCGGTATGTGCAGGTTCTCGGCAATGAATGGTGCGGCGACCCCGATCGATTGTGTGTCGACGCCATCGAGCAGCGCCACCAATGCGCAGAGCACGAAGACACGGATCTGAAACCCGCCGATAGGGTTCGAATCAATGAGATCGGTAATATTGACGACGGGATTAACGCTGGTTGATTCAGGCATTCTGCGTTCCTCCTTGATAATTTTTTAGCGGATCATCGACGATGTCCAGCCGTACTCACGCCGCAGTCAGTGCGCATTTAGCGGAGCCGACGCCAACGATGACGTAATCGGCTTTGGTGAGACAGAACACGTTGCCGGTGAGGTTGCGGATCGCTGTCATTGTTACGCTGTAGCGGTTCACAAAACGGGGTCGGAGTGACGACGCGTGGTTCCGTGGGCGATCTGGTGGCGCAGCTCATGGCCGTCGAGATAGGCGGCCTCGCCCTTGATCAGCCCGTCCTCAAAATAGATCCATACAGTCATTGGCACACACAGCACCTTGCCGTGCGACAGGATGCCAAAGAAAATACCGGAGGGAGTACCGGAGAAATAACCGTTGCCAACGATAATCTGGTCAGAAACTACCCAGCGATGCGGGAAGAAGCCCTGACCTTGGAATGTGGTCAGACGTTCGCGGTAGAACTCACGCACCTGGTCGAAGCCCCGCACATTGAGGCCGGTTGCGTGCATAACCTGAAACGGATCGTTGCGCGACATCGTCGCCATGGTCCCTTCAAGATCGCCGGACCATTCAGCGCTGGTATGGGCCAGCATCATTTCCCAGTTGTGCCTGGTCGCGGCGCCGCCTGCGAACAGGACCTGCTCCGAATAATCGAAGCGCGAGACGCGTTCGGCAATAACCGCAGAGTCGAGGCTGAGTGGTACCAATGTCGCTTCCCCCCGCTTATTTGTCATTGGTAGCCTTGCGACTTTGAACGAGGGATGCGGCCATTTCAAATTGACTGCGAGAATAACCCGTATTCGCGGGGTGAATAACAGCCGTAACAGCGCGATAGGGCACGCCGCCGACAAAGCCGTCCAAGCAGAGTCCGGCACATGGCGTCACTTACCTGCAATTGACCGCAGCGCTTGCCAAACCTGGGCGGCTAGATAAGCCGAGGCGGCGCACGGCTAGTAAACGCGCGAATGGCTAGATCAATCGTGCTTCCCGCATTCTACATTCCGGCCTTTCGCAAAATCGGTTACGCCGGTTGTAAAAGCCACGATCGCATGGAACCCGATGCCTCAAGTCGCAGACGAATTGAGATATTTCCCAGATAGCTCCGGGATAGACGTTATGGCTCCTTCCGGCATTTCTGCAAGACAGACACGAGATATCTACCGTGAGCCGGCCCTACTTCACCCAGTCGTAAAGCGGCCTGTTGCGGTCAACGACGTAGACCGAGAATGCCTTCAAAGATGTGTCCCCGACGACCTTGAAGCCACCATGAACGACGTCGGGCATGTTCGACAGCAACGTGCCGGTCGGAAACATGATCGGATCCTTGCCTGGCTGCTGCACCATGGCCCCCTGGATGACATAGCCCTGCTCGATCCCGGGATGGGAATGACGATCCAGTCCGTCGCCCGGCTTCAACTCGTTCAGTTCGACAACGATCTGCTTGTCGGGCGCGCCCGGCACATCCAGACGTCGGATTTCGTGCCGCCAGGGCGGATCTTGGGCGAAGCTGGCCGTCGACACCATGACAGTACAGATCACGGCCGCAAGCGCCGCGGTACATTGATTTGCTCTCATCAGACGTCTCCTCCATTTCGAATTGGTCTTACCGACGGCGTGACGCCGCTTTCAATAGCTAAAATTCACGGCCAGATAGTCGGTGATGGTCTTCGCTTCCTCGGGCGACGCTGCCGCGCCGCGCGCAACCATGTTGGCGATGATGATTGGCCAGTCCGCTTTGCGGCGTTTAACCGTCGCGACACGTTCGAGATCGTGGCCCAGTTCGCAGCGCTGCTCGACCAATTGCCTGCCCGTTCCATTCGGTAGCGCGACGGATTTTGCCGGCGGGAGATTTGCGCCGGGACCCAAATTGAGCGCGAGATAATTCACAACGGTGTCAACTTCCGGGCCCGTCAATTGTGCACCGCGCAGCACCATGTTGTTAACGAAAAGCCGCCAGCCGGCGGCGCCGTCGCGTATCTTAGCAATCGTGCCAAGGTTGTGGCATTGCGAGCATACGGCCGCGACGAGGTCGCGTCCTTCGCCTGGCGGCAAAGGATTGGCGTTTTGTTGCGCGCGGCTCGGCGAAGCGGCCGTCACGACCACGAGCGCGACCAGAAACGACAGCGCCATGCGCATGATCACACCTTCCGGGTGCGCAAGTCGGCGAGCGAATAGGGTGGATGCCATTCCGACACCGCCCCGAGCCCTTCGCGCTCGATGTGAATGTCGAGCAGATAGGGCCGCCCCTCCACCATGGCGCTCTTGGCGCGGGCGAATGCGCCCTTAAGCGCGGTCGGCTCCTTGACTGTCTCGCCATCAACGCCAAAAGCGCTCGCAGCCTTCGCATAATCCACATCGGGATCGCCGAGATAGCAGGTCATATCCCGACCGGCCTCAAACTGCCGGCCAGCGCTGTTCCAGATGCGATTGCGTTCATTGTTGTAGCTGTGGTTGTTGAGCACGATCACGGTGACGGGCGCCTTGTAACGCGCCATGGTCCACAGCGGCTGCGGCCCCGAGAAACAGAAGCTGCCATCGCCGACGACGGAGACCACTGGAACGTCTGGCCGCGCCAGCTTGACGCCGAACGCAGCCGCCATGCCCCAGCCGAGAACGTCGGGACCAGTACTGAAATATTGCTTGTCGTCGCCGCCGAAGCTCATCAGCTGCTCCATGGCTTTTCCGGAATCGACGTCGGCAACGTAGCAAGTATCGCGGTCGAGATTGGCCTCGAGCTCCAGGCCGAGCCGTTCCAAACTGATCGGCGTTGAGCCGGCAAGACCGCGCGCGATGGTTTGGCGTAGGTCAATCATCGTAGCCGCATAGGCGCGGGTGCGCGCCGCGCGCTCGTCAGCGATTGCCTTAAGCCGCGACGCAGTCGCCATACCGCGGATCGCCGCAATGAGATCGGCGATGGCAAGCCGCAGGTCCGCCACTATCGCGAGGTCGACTGGTGCGCCACGAGCGAGGCTCGTCGGGTCAAGCCGGATCGAGATCAGCTTGGTCCCAGGAGATGCCAGCTCGCCGAAGCGATTGCCGAGATTGAGCAGGAGGTCAGGCTTGCCCGGGTAGCGCATGGTCCGCACCAGCGTGCCGATGTAGAGCGGATGACGGGTCGGGAAAGGTTTCGACCAATAGCCCAACGCCGAGCCCTGCGCGCCGTCGCCAGCGACTGGCAGGCCAAGGAGCTCAGCGAGTTCGATTACCTCCTTTTCGCCGCGGCACGTGGTGATCTCATCGCCGACGCTCACCAGCGGATTACTCGACTCGATGAGCATGCGTGCCGCTTTCTCGATATCGTCCTTGTCGGGACGTATCCGCATCGGCACGTCGAACTTACTGCGCTCCCAGATCTGCGCCTTGGCATGCTGCTCGAGCGTATTGCTCGGCAGCGACAAGAACACCGGCCCGCAGGGCGGAGTCGACGCGAATTTGAGGCCGCGCCGCGTCGTTTCCGCGATGGCCGCCGCCGACTGCGCCTGCCAGAACCATTTGGTGATCGGCTCCGTCATGATCTCGTGGTGGTCGGTCTCCTGAAATTGATCGCGGCCCAACGCGTCCTGATCGACCGAGGCGACCACGACCAAAAGCGGAATCTGGTCCTTCGAGCTATTGACCATTTGCGTCATCGCATTAGGCAGTCCAATATTGGCGACAACGACGACGCCGGTGCGGCCCGATGCGCGGGCATAGCCGTCCGCCATGGCCACCACGGCGCCTTCCTGAATGCCCTTGATCAAATGAATCTCGGGCACGTCGACCAGCGCGTCGAAGATCGGATGGTCGCCAGTCGAGGGATTGAAGAAAATGTGCTCGACGCCAGCTGCCTTGAGCTGCGCCACGAACAGCGCTCCACCATTGCCCTCGATTTCGCGGATCGCGGCGGGCGCAGCGGCGGGCGGCACGCCCTGACCTACAGGCGCGAGATTTTGCGCCACTGCCTTTGCGGCGACGGTGCTCATCCCGAGCGCGCTTAGCCCGGAGACCAGTTGCCGGCGCGACATCCCTTGATCGAGGTACTGTTTAATCAGTTCCTTCATGCACTCCTCCCTCGCGCCGATAAGCATAAATCGGCGATAGTCGGCGCCTTTGCGGCTTATCTTGCGTCAAGACTGGCAGATGCAAAACGGCCATGCTTACGGCGTGTAGCGGTCGAACTAAACGCATTCTGAGATGCCGGCACGCTGTCCAGCGCTCCCATCTCATCGCCATCCTGCATCAGAAAGTCCGACCTAAGGTCATCGAATCTGGGACAGCCGATCAAGCCAAGATTAGTATTGATCTCTTCGCGCAATATCGCGAGCGCCAAGGTCGCTCCCGGCAAACCGGCGGCAGCGACTCCGTAAAGCGTAGCGCGCCCGACGAAGACGAAATCAGCGCCAAGGCAGCGGGCCACGATCACATCGGAACCGCGCCGAACGCCGCTGTCGAGCATAACGACGAGCCGGTCGCCAACCGCCGCCTTGATACGGGGAAGAACTTCGATCGGGGCCGGAGCGCGATCGAGTGCCTTGCCGCCGTGATTGGAAATGACAATGCCGTCGACGCCCTGCTCGGCACAGCGCACGGCATCAGACGGCCGCATGATGCCCTTGACGACGAGCTTGCCTGGCCACATGCGCCGGAAAGCTTCGAGATCGCGCCAAGTCTGAACCGATGGACTCTGCGTACGAAAAAACTGCGCGACTTCGGCGGCGCCAGCGCCCGGTGCGGCATAGGGTGCCCACGTCTCCATCAGCGGCATGCCGCCATGCCGGAGATAGTCGATCACCCATGGCAGATGCATGACCGCCTCAATTATGTCCAAAGGCGCGAGTTTTGGTGGCAACCGAAAGCCGTTCCGCATATCACGCTCGCGCTTGGGCCGCACCGGATTGTCAACGGTGAGCACCAGTGTACCGAACCCGGCATCACGCGCGCGACCCAGGAAATCGTCGGAGATCTTCTGATCGCGCGCGGCATAGAGCTGGAACCAGGTATTGCCTGGATTGATTTGCGCCACTCGTTCGATCGAGACCATGCTGGCGCCTGACATGACAAATGGCACGTTCGCCTCTGACGCAGCTTGCGCCAGCATCAGTTCGGCGTTGCGGCGAAATATCCCAGCGACGCCGGTCGGCGAGATGCCGAACGGACTAGCGTAGGTACGATCAAACAGCGAGGTCGTTTGATTGCACTGCGACACATCAACCAAATGTCGCGGTAATAATCGGTAACGATGAAATTCTTCTTCGTTGCGGCTAAGGCACCGTTCGTCTTCGACGCCGCTGGCGATGCCTTCGTACACGACGCGTGGCAAACGCCGTTTCGCCAGGCGTTCGATATCCGCGATGCTCAACGCGTCGCCGATCTTCACGGCGTTCCTCTACCACTCACGGCGCTACCGGTTTCCACAGCATCCGCCTCATCGGCTGATCGAGCAACGGTCCGATCCGCGCCGCGAATTCCTTGAATTTTGGCCGGGCGTTGTGCGCCTCCCAGATGGCACGGCTTTCCCAGCGGGCACAGATCATGCAGTCGAGCGGATCGCTACGACTGCGATTAAGGTCGAATCGGATATTGCCCTGCATGTCGTTGAGGTCGGCACCTATCGCGTTGAGCGTCGCGTCAACCGCGTCGGGCTTCATGCGGAAACGAACCAGCGTGACATGACCGATTTCGCCGCGGCCGTCTCGTGTATCAGCATTGGTCAGCGCCTGGGTCCAGAACGTCCGATCTGGCGTACCCTCGAGCATCGGTTTGATGGCGGCAAGATTTGCCGCCATCTCCGGTCGATCGCGATGCACCTGCAAGGAGGCCTCATCGACAAACTCTTCGTAGAGCATGAAATTCAACGAGTCATCCTGGTCGACGTAGAATTCGAATTGCCGATTGCCTGGCTCTAACCGCGTCGCCGGAACAACGGACAGCATCTGTTTTGCGAATGGCCGGTCCTGACCGGCTTTCGCTCGAAACTGTACCAAGATAACGTAATCGTCCGTGCCTTTGCTCATTTTTACTCACACCGGTTGACTGGTTTCGCTTGCTAGAACCACGTCGTCACGGGCCGGGCGGATAAGGAACGCAATGACACCCGAGGCCGCCATCGCGCCAGCAAGCACGAGCAGAGCGTCCGTGAAGGAGCCGGTTCCCTGCTTGATCCAGCCGATGGCAAACGGTGCAATAAACCCGCCGATATTGCCCATGCTGTTCACCAGCGCGATGCCTCCTGCCACGGCGACGCCGGTCAGAAACGTGCCAGGTACGACCCAAAATACAGTATAGCCAGCGATCACCCCCATCACAGCAATCGAAAGACAAATAATGCCAAGAAGTGGCGAGCCGACATAAGCACTGGCGACGAATCCGAGCGCGCCGATGATGAGAGGTAACGCAAGATTGACGTAGCGCTCGTTGCGACGATCCGAATGGCGGCCCCAAAGGATCGCCGCGAACGCGGCGCAGATCCATGGAATAGCCGACACACACGTCACTTCGAAGTTGCTGAGCGTGCCGAGCGATTTGATGATGGTGGGCATCCAGTTGTTGATACCCGACAAGCCCATATTCATGCCGATATAGAGCAAGCCCAGCACCAGGACGCGCCAATTGAGTAGCGCCGCTCCGAGCGAGAATTTCTGCCGTGTCTCAGTGTGAATTTTCTCATCTTCCGCCGCGAGTGTGTGCTGCAGCCATTGCCGCTCGTCGCTGGAAAGCCATTTCGCTTTCGCCGGAGTCGGGGTGAGGTAGAAATAGGTAACGATCGCAAGCAGCACCGCGGGAATTCCTTCAGCGATGAACAGCCACTGCCAACCTTTGAATCCGAAAACGCCGTCGAGTTGCAGCAACAGTCCCGCAAGCGGGCCACCGACAATGCCTGCAAATGGCGTCGCCAGAATCCAATACGCAGTCAGACGCGCTCGCTGTCGTAGTGGAACCCACAGGAGGATATAGAGCGTCATGCCGGGAATGAATCCAGCCTCAGCCACGCCGAGGAGAAATCGCATGATGTAGAGACCGGTCGCGCTAGTGACGAAAGCCATCCCGACTACCACTATGCCCCACGTGAACATGATTCGGGCTAGCCAGATATTGGCGCCGATCCGATGCAAGAGAACGTTGCTCGGTATTTCAAACAGGACATAGCCGAGAAAAAAGATGCCCGCCGCCAGGCCGAACACTGCCGGATCGATGCCAAGGTCCTTATTCATCGTCAACGCCGCAAAACCGATATTCACGCGGTCGATGAAGTTGACCATTGTTAGAACAATCATAAGCGGAAACAGACGCCGCGTTACCTTGCGAACGACTACGGATTCGATGTCACTTAGGACTGTTTTTGCCGTTTGCATTGCGTTTTCCTTCCCCAAAAGCGTCTATATTTTTATTTCAACGGCTATTTAGATGATCGGACGATAGTTTGTTCGCGTACCCGAGCTCCACACTAGCTGCCTATGAGCTTGCGATTACCGAGAATGATTCTAACGTTTCTTCCCCTTTGCATAGAGATAGAGCAGCGTAACCTTTAGACTGTTAATTCTACCGTAGTCGGGATTTCTCCGACCAGCTCGCTCATCGGCCGGTAGCGGAAGAACAGGATCATCGTCGTTGCCGCCACTAGCATGATGCAAACCGCGAGAACGAGTGGCGCCACGAACGCTCCGGTGGCTTGCGCGATCACCCCGGTCAGATACGGCGACAGCGTCGCGCCGCAAATGCCGAAGAAGTTCATCAGGCCACCCAGCGCCCCGGTCTGGTTCGGCGCGATGTCGGTGCATGTCGTCCAGAACGGCGTCACATAGAACGACAGGCCGGCATTGGCGATAATGATCATAATCACGGCGACGGTGTTGGATTCGGTTGTTGCAGCGATCAGCGTGGTTGAGGCGTAGATCACGGCGCCGAGACCGACAAAAAGCTTGCGGTGAAATCCGCCTTGGGTCCAGCCGGCAGCGGCGAGCCAATCCATCGCCCAGCCGGAGAAATTCGCGCCTAGGAAAGCTACAATAAACGGCAGCGACGACAGCGCGCTGGCCTGGATCAGCGGAATGCCGCGATAGTGGCTCAAATATTGCGGTAGCCAGGTCAGGAACAGATACTGGCAGTATGGCAGCGCGAAATAGCCGACATAGAATGGCCACAGCGCCGGGCTGATGAGCAAGAGCCGCCACCGCACCGGCGCTTGCGCGGTGCGCGCTTTCGCCTCTGCGGTTTCTGCATGCGCACCCGTCGGCACCGGGTCGGAGAAATTCTTGGCATAGTTCCACCAAATGGCGGCGCCGACGAGACCGATGATGCCGAAGATCACGAAAATCCAAACGGCGGCGCCGGTGACACTCAAGATCAGGCCGGCGAAGAATACACCGGCCGCGGGCCCGAGCTGCGCGCCGGATTGTACGAAGGCGGTAAACCGACCGCGTTTTGCGGCCGCCGGAATGGCGCGCGCGACCGCGGCGACGCTTGCCGGAATATAGGGTCCCTCAAACACACCCAGCAGCACACGAAAGCTGGCCGTGAGCCAGAGCACGGTCGGCGCGAGCGGTGTCAGCAGGACCGCCACTGACCAAAGCGCCATCGATCCCGCCAGCGTGCGCCGCGATCCCACCTTGTCCGCGATCCAGCCGCCGACCGGTTGGATGATGAGATAGCCCAGCGAGAATGCGCTGAGCATCGTGCCGATGGTCGCCGGGGTCCAGCCAAACTCCTTGGCCCAGGCCGCAGCAGCCACGCTGAAATTGGTGCGGTCCGCCCACAACAGAACGCTGCCGGCAAAAAACACGGTGACCGTAATCGGCCAGTTGATCGGCCGCGACGATCGATCGGCGCTCACGGACATGACGATCCTCCCTTTTTTCTTCTGCCGACGGGGAACGCCACCCTCACCCTTATTACGATGACGTTTTTTGCGTAGCGCTCGAGATCGTATGTTATGAATTGCGCATAGGAGGCGGTCCCTTTTCCTTTGAAGGCCCGGCCTATTCGTTCCACCGGTCGACGACGCCCGGAATGATCGCCCTGGCTTCGCATGCGACCGAACCTTCGGCGATTGTCCTATTCAGCCGCAACCACTGTGCTTCTGTTGGTCCCAAAGCCAGTTTCCGATCCAAGCAACGCTGCCGGGTGTTTCAAATCCTCCTGCCAAAGCAACGATTCCATGTAGATGTTAAGCGGCTGATCTTGCACAGTCAGCTCGTAAACGGGCTCGTCATAGGATGCGTGATTGTGCACCCCCCAGCCTGGAGCGGAGAGCATCAGATCGCCCGCCTTCCACTCATAGACTTTTCCTTCAACAGTGCTCCGGCCATTACCGCGGAAATAGTAATTGATTGCCGCTGAGCTATGTCGATGCGGCCGGTCGACAATTTTCGGAGGCCGTATAGTGATGGTCGCGAAAAAAGATGGCGTGCAGCCGTTTGTACGCCCAGTCATCGGATTGTACATCATGTAGAGGCGCCGGCCGATGTAGTTTTTGCCGAGAGATTCGAGCTTATCGATATGCGTCTTGACTTGTTGCCACGGCCAATGGAATGCGTCGGATTGCACCGTTTGCGGATTGATCAATATCTCATACGGCATGAGGAGTGACCCGTTATCCAACGTTACCATCCCATAGGGGCTCTTACGACGCGGATCATCACGTTCGTCTTTCTTCTCGCGAGTAGCAGCGAGGTTGCTCGAGACCGGGGGCCTCTCTTCGACGATGTGAATGTTCAGCATTTCAAGCATCGGAGCGTTCGAATAAGTCAACCTGACCTGAAGCTCATCGCCGTCGTTGAAATGGCTATAGGTTCGAAAGGACGGGGTATTCCAAACATCGTACCTGTCATAGTGGATGTGCGAGCCCCCGACGTCCATGACGCCCTTGCCGCGTATACAAAAATTAACTTGCGTCGAATTGTGGCGGATAGGTTCAGTTTGTTCGCCGGGCTTGAGGACACTCAGGACAACTTGAATTCCCGGCGCCAGTCCGCTTCCAAAGTCACGAGCGCGAGGATGAATGAAAATACTCTGACGGCGGCCATTTACCGGTCGCGGAATTGATGCGAGGCGATCGATTTCAGCGTCGATCTCTTCCGCCGAAATTATTACTGGTTCCCAAAGGTTGAGGGAATTTGATGCTGTTGCACCGCTGATATCGCGGATCAGGGCCTTATTCATGCTGCAGTCTCCCTCTGCGTTGGTTCAAAGATGCGTGGCGTGACCGAAACCGGCTGGCGAATTGGGTGGCCACTTCCTGCCGACTCGGCTCGGCGCAAGATCTCAATACCAAGCGCCAAATCCGAGATGCCCATTCCCATCGCTTTAAAAAGCGAAAGATCGATATTCGACGGCCTCGGTTTTGCCTGTGCGACAATATCAGAAATCCGCTGGACCCTGGCCCAGCCGCCGTCGTCCTTGCCATATTGTTCGATGAACTCAGAACTTAGCTGTCGCGTTGTTGGCAAAGAGTCCACCGCGACAATGTCCGCACGCGAAAATACATTTTGTGCGAACTCCTTGCGTTCTATGGTTATCGCGCCCACGGCGTTTAAATGAGCGCCGCGTGCAATCATCGAAACGTCAAGAATGGGCTCACGAGCGCGTGTCACTAACGTAATGATCGAAGCGCCATGCACCGCCGTTGCGACACTGTTAAACATAAGTATCTCGGCGTTTGGAAAATGCGACTTCAACCTCTCGGTAAATGAAAACCGCTTCGCAGGGGTCGGGCTATAGACGCGCAAGCGACGCAATTTCCGAACGGCGGAAATCGCCGCGACTTGGGTCAGCGCCTGCTTTCCACTTCCAATAATCGCCAAATCATCCGCATCCGCACGACTCATCCAACGAGTCGCCACCCCAGACATGGAACCCGTCCGCATCTGTCCCAGTGCCGTTGCTTCAATGATCGCCAGCAACTGTCCATTTTGCGCATTCCACATCATCAGGAGCGGCGTCGAGCCCTCGGGTGTATGCCCCCAGCTCTTCGTCCCAAATATTCCGGCACCTTCGACAACTGCGCCAATAGCATGCATGTTGCTGCTACTTCCCCAATGCGTCGTCGTCTTTTCCATATTGCGTGCGGAGTGAGCCGCCTCCTCGCGCAAGCCACGCTCAAGAGCGTCGATCGCATCTTTCAGATGCATCAGACCAACAACTTCCGCCTCCGTAATCCATCGCGCGTCGGTGTTCATCACATCCTCCCGACAAAAATCGACTTAACTGGAGGGGATAGATCGTGCGAATTGACAATCAGCGCGTGGGTCACATAACGACCGACGACAAACATGATCGCTATCGCCTCAGCAGCGCCTAAATGCTCAATAACCGAATTGAGCTCGGAGCCAACGTCTTTGCCATCGCGTTCGATGAAAGCGAGACACTGGCGCTGAGCGGCCGAATCTGTCGGGTTCAAATCCGACGCCACATTCCGCTGAAGTTGATTTACGCTCGCCACCCAATCGCTGGAAAATCCAAGCCTTATGCAAAACTGTTCGTGTTGATTGCGCTCATATTCATTCTTGAGCGCACCAGAGGCAGTTAAACCACACACTTCGATAACTCGATCAGGGAGCGTGGGCTTAAACGCGTCTGTCATTGTCAGGCAAGCCGATAGGATCTCCGGTTGATGGGCCGCGCATTGAAAAGACTCCCCGAAATACCCCATAGGCTTGACGCGCGCGTCAAGCTGGCGTCGCAGCGACGGTGATATCGTTTCATACGCAAGTCTGGGAACCGCGGTCACACAAGCCTCCGCCGGATAGCCGCAGGCGCTGGTTCAGCCGGACTTGTGTGATCGTAGCGCCCACGAATATAGTTGATCAATCTTGATTGCTGGATCAACTATGGCGACAAGGAAGCTAATTCCGTCCCAGCCCGCCCTCCCCTCCGTCGAATATGTCTCGCGGGATAGCGCACTGAAACTGCTTCGGGTCAAACCGCAGACCCTCTACGCCTATGTCAGTCGCGGGCGCATTAGAAGCATTCAGCAGCCAGGCGGTGGCAGACGCAGCCTCTTTGCGCGGGCCGACATCGAGGACCTCAAGGCTCGCAGCAACGCTCGCCAGGGCCACCGCGTAGCGGCGGCCGCCGCCATGCGATGGGGTGAGCCGATCATTCCGACCGCTATTACCGACATTAGCGCTGATGGCCCGTGTTACCGTGGAAAATCTGCGGCTGCACTCGCCCGAGCCGGAACATCATTCGAGTGCGTAGCGGAATGGCTTTGGACCGGGTTGTGGCTCGACGAGAAGATAATGTGGCCAGTCGCCAATATTCCTTCCCACATCGAACAATTGTTCAGTTCCCGTCAGCAACAGTCGAGCGAGCATATACTCTGGCGGTTTGCATTGCTCACACTGCACTTAGGTGCTACGCGAGGAAGACGCATTGAAAGCGGATCGGCTCCAGATGCCGCAGCGGCGGCCCGACAGCTCATTCAAACGATGGTGGGTTGTATCGGCTTGCTGGGTCCCAAGCGAACCTTCGGTCGTATGCGGGCCGGCGAGTCGGTGTCGGAGGCCTTGGTCCGCCACTTGGGTCTAGCCGCGAGTGACTTCAACACTCGCGCCATTGAAGCAATCCTGATATTACTAGCTGATCACGAGCTTACCGGTTCGACCTTCGCGGCAAGAGTCGCTGCCTCGTCCGGCGCGCTGCTACATGCTTGCGTAACCGCGGCTCTGGCAACTCACTCGGGCATTGAGATAGGCAAGGTCTGCGACCGTGTCGAAGATTTCATCAAGTCGTCGGGGCAGGCGAAAGTACTGCTCGAGCGCGTTCAGGGGTTGCAGAGGACGGGGATCGCCCCTCCCGGCTTCAATCATCCTTTATATCGACGAGGCGACCCTCGAGCGAATTACCTCATCGCACTCGCGGCGGAAAGTCCTAACAAATCACAGAGGTTGAGAGAGACTCTGAAATTCCTCGAAAAGTGCCAGGGTTCAATGCGACTTTATCCGCGCTTTGAAATGGGCGTCGCCGTGCTCGGTCTCGCGATTGGGCTCCCTCCTAGGGCGGGTGCCGGGCTCTTTGCAATCGCGCGGACGTCCGGCTGGATTGCTCACATCCTCGAACAACGCACCGCCGGATACATGCTTAGACCACGTGCACGCTTTATTTTTCAAAGCTAAGCGAGATCGCAAGCTTGGTCCCCACGTCGCCACGCCGCGCCCCTTGAATGTAATGTAGCAGTGCGAGGGGCAGTCCGGATTGGCGCTAGTGCCGAGGTGCCGATGGTAGGGTGACGGGCGACAATTTCACCATCTGAGGCGGAAGATACGCCGGAACTGTGCTGCAGTACACGCGGTTTGAGCCTTCAATCAATCACTGATCGCGCAAATGCACCCGGGATTTTCCGAGAGCAGAGCTTTTGCCATTTCCTGGCCGGCGTCGAGGATTAAGACTACGAGCCGGTTCAGTACGCTGCGCTTTGGCGCGGGCCGTGCATTTGCGCACTATGGCGGTGCTCTAATCGCTCTGCGAGGACTATAAATTTCTGCTAGGATGGATTTGTAAAAGACGGAATTTGGGGAGTGTGCGCCATGATCGACTTTTCTAACATTCGCCATGTTGCAGCGCAGTTGACGCGAGCGGCCGCGGCAATCGTACTGGCAACGTTCATATTTGCCGCGACAAAAGCGCAGTCGCAGGGATTGCCGCCGCTGGCAAAGAATTTAAAGCCCAGCGAGACCGCCCTCATTCTGGTGGACTTCCAATATCCCTTCACTAATCCGGCCGGCGGGAATTATCGCGCCGTGAAAAGCGAACTCGAAGGCAAGCAGATGCTCGACCGGACGGTCGATCTGGTCAAAAAAGCGCGTGGCATGGGCGTCTGGGTGATCCATGTCACCGAAGGCTACAGCGGCGATTACCGCGAGGTCGACCCCACCAATCCGGGCGGATTCCACCGCGGACAAATTCTAAGACAGGCTTGGAAGACCGGCACACCAGAAACGGCCTACTATCCGCCTCTCTTGCCAGGCCCTGGCGACAAAGACCTGTTCTTACCGCCGCGGATCCAGACTTCAGCGTTCGGCGGCACCGGCCTCGATCAGATTCTCCGATCACGCGGGATCAAGAACATCGGCGTAGCCGGATTCACGACTGACGTTTGCGACTATGCGACGGTTACCAACGGTTACGATCTCGGCTATCACGTCTATGCGCTAAAGGACTCCATGGTCGGCTACTTTCCGGATCAATCGGAACTCATGCTAAAGAACACCTATCCGATGTGGTCGAAGATTCTCAGCAACGATGAGTTCGTCGCCATGCTCGCAGCAGATTCAGAGGTGACGACGCGCTAGCTGCTTGACTTTGGCGGGAGCGTTACGCGTGAAATCCGGCGATCGTTCGGGCTGCACCGACGAGTCCCGGCGCCGCATGGTGCTTGGACTCGTTGCTCTTCCTTTAGCGATCATACAGACCTCGGCTGCGCGCGCCGCGGAGAGTGAACCGATCGCGCACCTGTCGGATCTAGCTCAGCCCTGGTCGGCCGTGAAGTTCACCTTGCCGGATACGGATGGCAGCGACACGCCCTGCATCATCATCCGCCTGCCCGGCGACAAATGGTATGCATCGAGCCTGATCTGCCCGCACAACAAATGCACGATCATGTATGTTACAGACGTGAACATGGCGCGCGATTCATTCAATGTCGAAACCAGTGCCCCTGTGCTGGCGTGTCCGTGTCATTTCAGTGTGTTCGATCCGGCACAGAACGGCCGCGTGCTCGGGGGACCCGCACCCAATCCGCCGCTTCAATTGCGGGTCGAAGTGCGGGGCAACGAGCTGTTCGTTAGCCGCTGATTGCGCAGGTCAAACCGATCACAACTCCGGAGCGGCCGGCTGCTGACGCGTCGACTGCATGAGCGACCCGCGCATCGATTTGTGACCCGTGCCGCCTCAGGCTGATTTCATCGAACAGAATCACTGGTCGCGTCGGCGGAATAATCCATGAATCGCGCATAGATGTATTTCTTCTACGCTGGCGCTTGCTTTTGCTCGATCAGCGCACAGCGGATGCCACGCTGTCCCAGATCAATCGCCAGGGTCCGTCGGTCCACCGCCGAGACCAACAACCTACGTATTTGCCGTTGCCAACTCATTTATCCGGACTTTTAATTGGCACGGGCCGCTCCGGACACGACGGATCCAGGAGGCAAGCATCGACCGCGCGACGCTTGGCCAAGATCAACTTTGCGCTCGTCTCTATCTCGATTTGCGATATCGAATTCCGTCAAGTAGCCGCAACAAGTCAACGACATCTTCGAAACCGTCGTCCAGGAAATAAAATGCCCGATAAAATCTACCTGAACGATTGGGATGACTTACGCATCTTTTTGGCCGTAGCCCAGTCCGGAAGCTTCACTGAGGCTGCACGACGCGTAGGCACCGTCCAAACCACTATGGGAAGACGCATTGACAGGCTTGAACGCAGTTTCGGTTCCAAATTGTTCTTCAGGCACAGCTCAGGCGTAAAGCTGACGTCGGTCGGCATCGCCTTGGCTGAGCACGCCCTGCGTATGCAGGAAATGACCAGACAGATCGAGCGGAAGCTTCTTGCCGAGGATCGTTCGACGTCGGGCACCGTCCGTTTAACGATCACGGATGGGTTGGCGGCTTATTGGTTGGTACCCCAACTAGGAGAATTCTATAAGGACTACCCCTCAGTGCGTTTGGAGATCACGGCGACGGGATCGTTCATTGATTTGTCGACCGGCAAGGCAGACATTGCCATCCGATATGAACGGCCGGTAGATGTCGGGATTGCCTGCAGGAAGTTGGGGCGAATTCCATTCGCACTTTACGCCTCGGCGGAATACCTCAAACGGAACGGAACTCCTCGAACAATCGAAGATATTTCACGACGCCACATCATTGAGAATACAAATCTTCAGCTCAACGCGGCTTTCGCTGATTGGTATTCCTTATTGCGCGAACACAGCTCTGTCCTGTCGGCTAATTCTTCCGCGACTGTATTGTCGGCTGTGCGTAACGGATTAGGCATTGCGCTGATGCCACGACAATTCGAGAAAGCAGCTCCGGAACTCGTCCGACTCGACGTTCCCATCCAACCAGTGACCGACGTATGGCTGCTCTGCCACCGTGACACGACAAAGGTTGCACGTATCCGCGCGACGCTTGATTTCATCGCCAAACAATTCAAAAGGGACAAGAGCTATTTTACGAGCTGAGCTTTGCACCACCCCCTGTTCTATTGACTTTGCCAAAGCCGCCAACGGCATATTCGTCAGTCCGCTGACCAAGACTTCTGCGACTTCTTCCGAAACCTGACACCTCGATGCCGGGCGACCACCCGCGATCACGTCGCAACAAATTCCTGAAATACACGCAGACGATCCAATAAAAATCGGGCTACCGATCTGTGAGGTGCATATTCGCACATTTATCCTGCACCTTTCTGCCTTCCCACAAGGGATACCCAAGTCTAGTTTGCCACACAACATGCGAAATTCTCATCTTCTGGGAATATCTGGAAGCCTACGCCGCGCTGCGGCGTCGACCGCGATTTTGCGCACACTCGCTCGAAGGCTGCCGGCGCACGTGAAGATGACGATCCTCTCGCTTGGAGCGATTCCGCTCTACAACGAAGACGAGGATAGGCCCGAGGCGCTCAAAGCCGTCGAAGCTTTCAAGGTGGCGGTGGCCGATGCGGACGGCCTAGTGGTGATCTCGCCGGAATACAATCATGGAATTTCAGGCGTGTTGAAAAACGCCGTTGATTGGGTGTCGCGGCCCGGCTACGATTCGGTGCTCAAGAATAAGCCAGTACTTGTTATGAGTTCGGCGACAAGCCCGCTCGGCGGCGTCCGTGCTCAACTGCAGCTGCGCGAGCTCTTCGCCTCTACGCTGTCTCGCGTTATCGCGCGGAGACAAATTGTTATTGGAGAGACTGCACAAAAGATCAAAGATGGTGAGTTATCCGATGCGGCAACGCTGACTTTCATCGATGACGGCATAGCCGATCTCATCGACGAAATCCGGCTGCTCACAAAAGCCTGCGACATCGCTCCGGGCGGGTCACTAATGCGACCGGGGCGCGGTGGATCACCCACGCCCGCGACGAATATCACTACGGTCCGCTTAATACAGAAACGAACCAATCCCGGAGGATGAAATGACGCGAATGGCGATTGGAACGATCGCGCTCGTGCTCAGCTTTGCGATGCCGTGCAGCGCGCAATCTCAAACCAACGCCGGCGCAGATTCCTATCCGTCGCGGGTCGTCCGCGTGATGGTGCCGGCAGCGGCCGGCGGCGTGACCGATCTGGTCGCACGCATCAGCGCGGATTTCCTGTCGGAACGGCTGAAACAGCAATTCATCGTAATCAACAAGACCGGTGCGGGCGGCAACCTCGCTACCGATGACGTCGCAAAATCCAGTCCGGATGGCTATACGCTCGGCGTCGTGGCTAGCGGTAACGTGGTCATCAATCCGTATATCTACAAGTCGATGCCGTTTGACGCCAAGAACGACCTCATTCCCGTCGCGTCACTCGCCGAGGCGCCGCAGGTCATTGCCGTCGGCGCGAAAGTTCAAGCTAACACGCTGAAAGAGCTCATCGCGCTCGCCAAAGATAAGGCGAATGGGTTGTCTTATGCGAGCGCCGGCGCCGGCTCGACCATGCATCTCGCTGGTGACCAATTCGCACGTCTTGCCGGCGTCCAGATCACGCACGTGCCTTATCGCGGCGCCGCGCCCGCGGTGACCGATATCGTTGCCGGCAATGTGCAGATCATCCCGGTCTCGATCGGTCCCATTATAGGCTTCGTGCGCTCCGGCCAGATTCGTGTGCTTGCGGCCGCCAGCCCGCATCGCCTCAAAGCTTTGCCTGACGTGCCGACGACAGCGGAAGCAGGCTTGCCCGGCTACGAGATGACGACCTGGTTCGGCATCGTAGCGCCGAAGGGCACCCCCGCAAACATCGTCGCGACGATCCACGATGCTGTGCAGTCGATGCTGGACGATCCGACCTCGGTCAAGCGATTGCAGGATAATTATCTCGAGTTGATACCAATGAGTCAGGCAGAGTTCGCACGCTTTGTCGGCTCTGAATTTTCGAAATGGCAGCAGGTTGTCAAAGAATCCGGAATACAACCCGAATGACGTCGGCCGCTGGACGACGCCGCCATGAAAGGACAATTCAAGCTCGGCATACTTTTCTAACATATATGCACAAGCACGGTGTACGCGGGCAACGGCAACGACGGATGCTTTGTCGATTGCGTAGAGAGTATGTCAGATGGCGATTTGTCTGTCGGCAGCCCGCGTTTCGACGTAATCGTAATGAACCGGCTCAACGGAACCAACAGTGAATCGCACGGGCAAGAAGTCAATTCCGGCTTTTTTTGAAAGTGGTCGGCCATACTATTGGCGCCACAAACGCCGCCACCCTCGGATCGCGACCAATGTCCTAATAACGTGGAATCGCAGTACGGAGCAGGCGCGCACCACAGCGCTGGCAATGCCCCTGCTCCCCAAAGCAGATCGAGTCACGGTCCTAGCGATCATCGGTGGAACTGAGGTGTCAGGACCTTCAGCTTAACAATTCGTCCAGCAGACTTTCCGCAGTGCCGCCGTCCGACCAGAAGCTAATCGGTGAGACGTAAGCGCGAATTGTCTTGCAACGAAAGCACTCGGCCGAACGAGAGCTCGAGGTCGTCGGCTGGTGGTCGCAGGGCGTGGTTCACCGCATGATGGTCAGAATCCCAAGCCGAGATCGACGGCTTCAACAACCATCCCTGCGGTTGCTGCCGAGAGTGTCCAGCCTAAGTGTCCATGGCCGGTGTTGTAGAAGACCCGCGATCTGCGGCCAGCTCCGACACGCGGTAGCATATTTGGCAACATCGGGCGTAGACCGGCCCATGGCACGACGCGCTCAGTGGAAATGCAGGGAAAGAGTCGGCGCGTCCAGGTAACCAGCGGACGCACGCGATCCTCGCGGATGTCTCGATTGATGCCGTTGAGCTCGGCGGTGCCTGCGACACGAAAACGACCCTGCCCAAGCCGGCTGGTAACAATCTTGGCTTCGTCGTCAAGCAGGCTGACCCATGGCGCGGCATCTTGGCTTTTTAGGTCGTCAAGGTTCACGGTGATGGAATAGCCTTTCACCGGATAGATGTTGACCCAATCGCCCAACATGGCGGCAAAATTCCGGCTCTCCACCCCCGCGCAAATCACGACCGCATCAGCCGTGCTATTTTGGGCAGCCGCGCCATTGTCGGCAGATTGCCAAGCCACCCCAATGCCGGCATCGGACGCGGTCACTTGTCGCACCGTTGCATCACAGATAAGGCGAGCGCCGCGGCGGACGCAAGCGGCGGCAAGACCTTGCGTAAATTTATGGATATCGCCGGTGGCATCCGAGGGCGTGTAGAATGCGCCGTAATAATCGCCGTGAATCGCGGGCTCGATGGACTTGATGTCGGCCGCACTGACCGCGTACCGCTCGAGACCTCCTTCTCGGAGCAACACATTTACTTTGCCGGCGTGCTCAAAACTCTTCTTGTCTCGGTAAATGTGCAGAATTCCACGCTTTTCCAGATCGAAGGCAATGCCTTCGCGTTCTGCGAGAGTGAAAAGTGCGCGTCTTGCTTCGAGCGCCAGCCGTACAGTTGCGATCGTGTTCTCCCGATAGTGTGGAATCTGCGCCACAAATTCGGCCAGCCAAGAGTACTTGTTCCAGCTCGGCTTGAGGTTAAGCAGCAGCGGAGCGTCGCTCTTGAATAGCCATTTAATGCCTTTCACGAGCGTGGATGGATGATTCCAGACTTCGGCATTACTCGCGGAAACCTGGCCGCCATTCGCGAATGATGTCTCCATCGCAGCGTAGCGATGACGTTCAAACACCGTAACGGTGTGACCTCGATCGATGAGTGCATAGGCGGTCGTGATACCAGTGATGCCGGCGCCAACAACAGCGATGTGAGCCACGAAGGTTCTCCCGCAGTAAGATGTGACCGGATCGGCCGCAACCGATCTAATGGCCCCCATCTGTCACGGTACCTGAGAGCTTAACCTGCGCATTCTCGCGCAGATGTCCCCTTCGGTGGACGCAGCGAAGCGCCTCTCTCCAGATCGTCCAGCTACGCGGTCCTGGTGCCTGAGAGTTTCCGGGGTGGTTGCTCCGTCGGCGCCGACGCCGCAAAACCGGCATCGGATTCTCCCGCATAACCTTTTCGGACGCTGTCGCGTGTGCCACGGTCTTTTTGAGTTCACAAGATAAAAATTTATTCGCTAACTCCGGCGCGCCAAAAAAGCAAACAACTCGTCCGTCAGCCAGAAACAGAACGTATGTCCTATTTATCGCGCGATCCAATATCCGTTCTGCCTGAGAGTACGAGCCTCGGGTGGCTAGGACTGATTCGGACCATCAGCAGCGTTATTTGAGCCACACCCACGCTAACGCATAACAAGTCTCGCGGCCGATAGGCATTAGCGCCGTCGAGCGAGGCCAACTAGCGATCTTTAAGGACTCTCCTTCTCGCCTCTTTGCGGGCACACACCTTCCGCCCGGTGTCGTTGTGAGCGACCCCGCATGCGCCCAGTACTGGGTCAAGCGGCTCTGACGTCGGAGAAAACGGTCTCGACCGCGATCTTGATCGCAGCATTCTCGTCTGGTTCCCCGACAGGCCTGCAGGCGCTCCGTAAATATGTAAATGTCCCAAAGCTAGGGCTTCCCAGACGCCGTTCGGATTCCTTGGTCGGCAAACCGAAAGCTCTACGGTTTGACTGGCAGACCGCAAATGTCTTTGCAATGTAGTGAACTTTACGGGCAAAGTGGGCTCGGCAAAATGAGATGGTACACTCCGCCGCTGCCGCGCGACCCGGCATGGTCCAGTTCGGGCGGAAGTCGCGGAATCATGCCCTACACTCACTATAATGAATGGAAGGATGCCCTTGCGTCAGCAGCAGCCGAGAGATCGTGTTGTTATTGTTACGGGTGCAGGGCGAGGGATCGGAACCAGCGTCGCATTGCGCTTCGCCCAAGACGGAGCGCGCGTAGCCGTTATCGATTTATTTCTCGAGCGAGCGGAGGCAGTCGCGCAAAAGATCACGGCGTCCAACGGGACAGCCATCGCGGAGGCTTGCGACGTCCGAGACGCCGCCGCCGTCGAGCGAGCCGTTGCTAACATAACTAAGCGATATGGCCGCATCGACGTATTGATAAACTGCGCAGGGGCCTATTGCGAGCCAAAACTTGCGCATGAGACCTCGGAGGAGACATGGGACCTCGTCGTCGACTCTAACCTAAAGGGCACGTTCCTGTTCTGCAAAGCGGTGCTGCCGCATATGCTGGCGCAAAAAAGCGGACGCATAATAAACTTTGCCTCAAATGCCGCACGCTCCGTCGCGACTGGCCTTGGCCCTGAGTATACTGCGGCCAAGACGGGTGTACTTGGACTGACCCGCCATATCGCGAAGCAGTACGCCGGTTCGGGCATCCTGGTGAATGCGATCGCACCCGGACCAACAAATGTCCCACGACTGCGAGAGGGAAGAACGCAGGAATATCTCGACTATCACGCCGGCATGATCCCAGTAGGCCGTCTGGCGGACCCTGAGGAGCATGCCGAAGTCGTATTCTTTATGGCCTCAGATGGTGCGAGCTTCATGACCGGAGCGACGATCGACAACAACGGCGGGATAATCATGGTGTAGTCGGTTCGAGGTCTCCGATCATGCGGTAGCGAGAGGATCTAGTATGGCCAACTTCGTGGGAGCCTTCGGCGTTCCGCACACCCCTATTTTTGCGCAGCTGGTGGACCGTGAAGGGCCCGAATCGGAGACCGGCAAACTCTTCGCAGTGATGCGGAGGGAACTGGTCAGCGCCGGGCCCAACGTGATCATTATATTCGATACCGACCATCTCAACACATTCTTTTTGGACAACCTGCCGATGCTCGCCGTCGGCGTAGCCGCGACTTTTCGTGGGCCCAATGACGAGCCCCCGGCGTTGCCGAGACGAGTAGTGCCTTCGCACCCTGCGCTTGCTGACCATATTCGTCGCTGTGGAATTCTGGATGGCTTTGATTTGGCGCTTGTGCAGGAGTTCGAAGTCGATCACTCGATTATGATCCCATTGCATTTTCTCACGCCAGCGATGGACATCCCGGTCATTCCGATCTTTCTAAACGGTCATGTCGAGCCACTACCGCCAGCTCAGCGCGCACTGGCATTTGGGCGATCCGTGCGCGCGGCGATCGATTCTTTTGAGGGCGGACAGCGAGTGGCGGTAATTGGCAGCGGCAGCTTTTCGTTAGAGGTCTATGGCCCGCGAATCGCCCCTGGCATGAACTTCGGCGTGCCCGATCCGGAATGGGCCAAGAAAGTCCATGCGTATCTGCGCGACGGAGACATCGCGGCGCTCGTCGCGGAAACGTCGGCTGAACGACTGGCGTCCGCGGGCAATGTCGCTGGTGAGCTGTTGAATTGGATTGCTATGATTGGCGTGGCAGGCAATCGGCCGGCAACTTGGATCTGTTTGCAAGAGAGGTTCGGCCATGCTTACGGCATTTGGCCGGAGGTCGCGTCGTGAGTGTGTTTGCCGTCAACTATCTTTGCCGCCAGACGCTCCGCGACCACGCATTTCGCGAGGCAATGCGAACCAACCCCCGCGCCGCGGTCGCAGGCCTTCCCCTGTCAGAGCAAGAACGTGACGCGTTAATCGCAGGCGAAGTGGGTGAGCTTTACGCGATGGGTGTCAACTCGTTTCTCCTCGGCTACCTCGTGCGCTTCGAGCTTCTCGGCCTAACGCTTGATAGCTATAGAGAAAAACTGCTCGCGGCCTCGCGTCGAAACAAGACCAAGTCGTAATTACCGAACAGCCTCGCCGGCACGTGGATGCGCCACGATTTTGCCCGATCCAATTGCTCTCCCGGGAGAAATGTCGACGAGCTTTGCTGGCCCTTCCCGCGGACTCTGCTGAGGTGGCGTGGCTACCACCGCAACATGAGGATATCCCTCATTTGCTAGGATTTCGGCGAGAGAAGCACGAAGCAGCACATGAGCCTTTGATAAGGCGCGTCTCGGCGAGTGCAACAGCGACATGGTGATCAATAGCTCGGGATCGACAATTGTGCGGGCAATAACGCGGCCGTCGGTCAAGTGTCGTGCCACCGCACCGAACGGCAGAACAGAGCAAGCAATATCGCGCTCGACCATTTCCAAAATCGTTCCGATCGAACCTATCTCGTATCTGACCTGCACCTCTAGTCCCTCTCGTTCGGCGCTCGCCGTTACGGCATTTCGGAGATAGTGCGGAAGGGCCGGCATAACGAGCGGGTGCTGACATACCTCAGCAAGCGAGATTGTTTTGGGAGTCCGCTTTTCCGAGGCGCCTTGCACGAACACGACGCTTTCCCTCGTCAGATCCTCGATACGAATATCGGTCGGCCGTTCATGTGCGAGATAGACCAAGCCAAAATCCACACGGTCCGCCCTGATCCACTCCAGCATTGTCGCATGCATTGCTTCCTGCACTTCAATACGGATATTGGGTAGCGCAATCGCACAGCGCCGTATCAGTTCAATCGGGATCCTTGGGTGGGTACTCGGCGTCATGGCGATGTTGATCAGACCGCGCGGCGGGCCTGAGAAATCGCGGACGGCCTGTTTCATTTCTTCTAATTGTCGCAGTACGTCGATAGCTCGCTCGTGCAACAACTTGCCTGATAGCGTCGGCTCTACGCCCCGACTGTGACGAATAAGTAACTGCGTCTGTAGTTCGTCTTCAAGCTTCCGGACCTGCAACCCAAGCGCAGGTTGAGCGATGTGAAGCGCCTCCGCGGCGCGGCTGACACTCTTTAGCTCGATGATCTTTACGAAGTAACGCAGTTGACGGAGCTCCATCCAATTCCTCCCGTTACTTTGCATTCCTTGCTTTTATCGCATCGCTTTACTTTTATCGTTAGTTTAAATGCAAAAGGTCCAAGTGTCACATGCAATCCGAGCCTGTCGAATCGCGGCTTGAACCTGGCGCCAAAATGTTCCGACTTGGCTGCTAGACTCAATCGGTCATACTCTCCTGCGATACTTGGCGCTATGTTCCTGGCCGCCACGGGCTCGGGAGATGCTGGTGCCGGATGTTTTGAGCAAGGAACTAGTTAACGATCCGGATGCTATCGAACGCCCCGTCGAAAGTCGTGCCAATGGTCAATTCTTCGGCAGTGACTGCGTGGCCGAGACAATCCGGGCGTTGGGGATCCCGTTCGTTGCGCTCAATCCCGGCGCCAGCTTTCGTGGCCTTCACGATAGTCTCGTGAACCACCTCGGTAATCGTGAACCCCGCATGTTGCTGTGTCTGCATGAGGAGCATGCTGTCGCGATCGCGCACGGCTGGGCAAAAGTGACTGGGCGGCCAATGGCTGCCGCGGTGCACAGCAATGTCGGGCTGATGCATGCGGCCATGGCTATCTACAATGCTTGGTGTGACCGGGTGCCGATGCTCGTTATCGGTGCGACAGGGCCGGTTGATGCTGCCAAACGACGTCCATGGATCGATTGGATTCACACGGCGCGTGATCAGGGGGCGCTGGTTCGTCCTTATGTGAAGTGGGATGACCAACCAGCCAGCGCTGCAGCGGCTGTGGAATCCCTGTTGCGAGCGAATCTGATCGCCACGACACAGCCTAACGGCCCGACGTACATCAATCTCGACGCTGCGATGCAAGAAGCAGCAGCGCCACCTCTTCCGGTGCCGATGGTAGAACGGTTCCGTGCACCGGCCTCACCAGTTCCGGACAGCCACTCGATACAAGCGGTGGCAGCTGTGTTGAAGTCGGCGCGGCGTCCTCTTATGCTCGCGGGCCGGGTCGCCAGAGATCAAGCCAGTTGGAATGAGAGAATTAAACTCGCAGAGCGACTCGGCGCAGCAGTCCTCACAGATTTGAAAGCCGCTGCGGCATTTCCGACCGGCCACTACCTTCACGCCGCCCAGGCCGAGATGTTTCCGAGCGTCGCTGCCCTGGCAGCGCTCAAGCAGTCTGATGTTGTGCTGAGTTTGGATTGGATAGATCTAGCAGGAACGCTTGCTGCGGCTGGCGCCTCAAAAGCCAAGATTGTACAGGCCTCGCTTGACCAACTTGTGCACAACGGCTGGAGCATGGACCATCAGAGTCTTCCCCCTGTTGACTATTCGCTGCTTTGCGCGCCAGACGCCGCTGTGAGGTTGCTGCTTGACGCGCTCGAAGATTGTCAGAAACCGCCGTGGTTCCCGACGCATGCCGCCGACTTTCCGTCCGCCGTCCGTCCCGAAGCTCGACCGAGTGTCCCGGAGCTGGCTTCGGCATTACGGTATGCAATCGGCGACCACGCGGCCTGCCTGGTACGCTACCCATTATCTTGGTCGGGCGGATACTGGCCGGTGGACAATCCGCTTTCGATGCTGGGATATGACGGCGGTGGAGGAATCGGATCGGGCCCAGGTATGCTGGTCGGGGCGGCTCTCGCGCTGCGAGGGAGCGGGCGGATGGCTGTGGCAGTGCTCGGAGATGGCGATTTCCTCATGGGATGCACCGCCTTCTGGACCGCCGCACGCTACAGCATTCCCCTTCTGGCCATCATTGCCAACAATCGCAGCTTCTATAACGATGAATTGCATCAGGCCCGCATGGCGAGCGTTCGCGGTCGCAATGTTGCAAACAAGTGGATCGGTCAGCACATTGGCGGCCCCGATGTTGACATCGCGGCGATGGCCCGCGCCCAAGGCTGTGCCGGCATTGGCCCGGTCCATGATCGCGGGGAATTAGATGCTGAATTGTCGCGCGCCGTCTCGGCAGCATTGTCCGGCCGGCCGACCGTGGTCGATGTTCGGGTTGAGCCCGAATATGCTGCGGAGACGACTGCCGCAATGATACGTGACCCTGTACCGGACGCTCTCGGCAAAAACTAAATTTCTCAGCACTCTCGGCGGCGGGGAACCCGGGTGCCCGGACGCGCGCGGCTAGTGAACGAGGTCGCTGCAGCGGTTCCCGCTGTGTCGAAAACAACAGCCGGCCTGACCTCCTTCACAACAATACCGGCGTCGCTGTCATGGGAAGCGTCCTCGACCTGCCGAAAACGGCTTAAACAGAACTTCGATGTAAATCCAAAGACTGCGTTTCTAACTTATGCGGCATGTTATTTCGGTGATGGCCGCCGGCGGGGAGACTCGATCATCAACATGCGTCGCCGCAAGGCGACCCGGATGGCGGCGGCAGCTACGCCGTGACCGGTCGAGCTAGAAATTTCATGGCTGCCACATAGTGCGACATTGTCTTGGACCTTTTACGCCATCGGGCGGATAGTCTCTCGCCAACAGCGAGCAGGAAAAAAGGGCAAGTCCCCGGCAGAAGAAGGGGCGATGACCGAACGGCCGATGAGGGCCACGAACAGAATGAGGAAGCGCGACGATGCTGACTCGTAGAGCAATTGTCGGCGTCGCGGTGGCGATGCCGGCTCTAATCTTGGGGCGACCAGCCAAGGCCGCCAAGTTTTCCCTGAAAATGGGATGCGATTTGGTGGATACTCATCCCGGCGTCATCCGCAGCCGCGAAGCGGCCGATGCGATTCGGCGGGAAACGCAGGGCGACGTAGACATTCGGATCTTTCCGAATAACCAGCTCGGCAGCGCGCAGGAGATGCTGAGTCAAATCCGGAATGGAGCTGTAGACTTCTATCCGGCCGCTGCTGCGGGCTTGTCGGCCCTTGTCCCGGTCGCGGGCATCAGCAGCTTGGGATTCGCATTCTCGGGTTACGATCAGGTCTGGACCTCGTTGGATGGCAAGCTCGGAGAGTTCATCCGGGGTGAAATTGCCAAAACAAATTCAATCATTGCCCTGGACGCGATGTGGGACAACGGCTTTCGCCAAATCACAAATAGCGTGCGACCGATCGAAACGCCTGCGGACCTCAAGGGAATTAAGCTTCGCGTTCCGATCGCACCGATGTACACTTCCATGTTCGCGGCTCTCGGCGCCGCACCAACGGGTCTGTCGATCGCGGAGTTGTATACCTCCCTACAGACGAAATTGGTCGATGGGCAAGAAAATCCGCTCGTCATTATTGATCTATATAAGTTCTATGAGGTTCAGAAATATTGCTCTCTCACAAACCATATGTGGGATGGCTGGTGGATACTCGTGAATCAGCGTTCATGGGAGCGCATGCCTCCCGAGCTGCGCAATACGGTGGCCGGTCACCTAAACGAAGCGGCGCGCGCGATGCGCGCCGACGTCGCCAAGCTCAACGACGGTGTGACGGAACGTCTGACCAAGCACGGTCTTGCCATTAACAAGATTGCGGATACATCAGTCTTCCGTCAGGCTCTTCGCGAGTCCGGGTTTTATAGCAAATGGCGGGAGACGTATGGAGCGGAAGCATGGTCGGCGCTCGAGTCAACGACCGGCCCCCTGATCTGACCACAAGAGGTTTCCATCAGTCCAACTCTTGCAAGCTCGGTCCTGCGCATCATCCATAGACTGGACCATCTCCTCGACACTGTCACGAAGGCTTGCACTGCGATTCTGCTAGCAGCGGAAGTGCTCCTTCTCGCAGCCAGCGTGCTCGCGCGTTATGCCTTCCACAATCCGCTCATCTGGTCTGACGAACTCGCAGTCATGGTGTTCCTGTGGCTGTCCATGCTGGGCGCCACCCTCGCTTTGCGGCGCGGAGAACATTTGCGGCTGACCACCGTCGCTTCCATAGTCTCCCCCGCACAGCGCCAGGTCATGGAAGCGAGTGCAGCTGTGCTTTCAGCATTGTTCGCTTTTGCATTGGTTGTCTACGGCACGGGATATGCTGCCGACGAGGCTTTGGTCACGAGCCCCGGGCTCAATATATCCGCCGCCTGGCGGGCGGCCGCGCTCCCGATCGGAGGGGCGCTGATGACCGAAGCAGCCGTGGCCCGCATTTTTCTTGATGGTCATCGCCTTCCGACGCTTGTGGCAGTTGCGATGATCTCGTGTGTAGCGGCGCTCGTGTTCTGGTGGGCTGCAGACGTTTTTCCCGAACTTGAGAACTGGAATCTGTTGTTGTTCTTCGTCGGTTTCGTTTCGGTCTTGCTTCTGTTGGGTTTGTCCATCGCCGTCACGTTCGGACTCGTGACACTCCTTTATCTTGGCTTGACGACCGGTACGCCACTCGCTGTCGTGATCGCACGCATGGACGGTGGCATGTCGAACGTCATTCTTTTATCCATTCCTTTGTTTGTCCTGCTCGGCAAGATGATGGAAGCGACGGGGATGGCCAAAGCTCTTGTCGGCTTTCTCGCCAGCCTCGTTGGGCACGTACGCGGCGGGCTATCCTATGCCTTGCTCGCCGCGATGTACGTGGTATCGGGAATATCTGGGTCAAAGACCGCGGATATGGCGGCGGTCGCGCCCATTCTTTTTCCGGAAATGCGCGTACGCGGTATCCGAGGTGGCGAGATCGTATCGCTCTTGGCGGCTTCTGCTGTTATGTCGGAAACAATTCCGCCGAGCCTTGTCTTAATCGCGATGGCGACATCGGTCGGCGTGTCGATTGCTGCGCTTTTCGCTGCCGGCTTGCTTCCTGCGCTCATAGCCGCCTTCGCCTTATGCGCGCTTGTCTACGTGCGATCCCGCGGCGAGGCTCCTGCAGCGAGTCGTCCTCAAATCAAGGTCGTGGCCCGCGGTTTTCTTGTCGCTATGCCGGCGCTCATTCTACCCTTCGTCATAAGGGCTGCAGTTGTAGAAGGTGTCGCGACGGCGACTGAGGTCTCAACAGTAGGTATCGGCTACATCGTCGTTACTTCGTTTCTACAAAATCGAAGCTTTCCGTGGCGCCAGTTGGCGCCGATGCTGATCGACACGGCCGTGTTGTCGGGAGCCCTGTTGCTGATTCTCGGGACGGCGAATGCAATGGCGTGGGCCCTCACGCAATCCGGATTTTCCGACCAACTCGCTCAAGCTCTGACCCACATGCCCGGCGGTCAGTACGGATTTTTGGCGATGGCCATTTTGGTCTTCATTGTTTTCGGTAGCGTCTTGGAGGGACTTCCTGCCATCGCCTTGTTCGGGCCTTTGCTATTCCCGATTGCTCGTGCGGAAGGCATTCACGACGTCCACTTTGCGATGGTGGCCATCCTGGCAATGGGTCTTGGCCTATACATGCCGCCTTTCGGAATTGGCTACTACTCGGCGTGCGCAATCGGGGGTGTTCATCCTGATGAAGGCATGCGCCTTATATGGCCGTATCTGGGATTACTGTTATGCGCGACGATAGTGATTGCAGCCGTGCCCTTTCTGTCTACTTGTTTCCTGCCTTGAGGAGCGGCGCCAAAGCGATCTTTGAAATAATGATGGGTACACTCCAAATAGAGCTTGCGGCCCCCAATCGACGGCAAGCAAGCCAAGATTTGGAGGATGGAAGCGAGGCCGCAATTGCATTCGCGAAAGCGTCCTGATCAATGGCATCGTCGGCTTCACCGGGGCCCCGGGCTGTCATTCATGGACCGTAAGGTCCTTCCGCGGTGACCCAAGGTGGACATTACCCACCAATCCGAGTGCCCCGCTCCCTAGAGAACGAAGTTTTTTTGAGTCCTAACGCTACGGCGCGCCCATCGCGACGGCGATGATATCGCCCGTTCCATCGATCGCGAAGACGCCACGGCGCAAGACTGAATGTGAAAACGAGCACCGCTGTAAAAACGAGTGCGAGCGCAATCCCGTACACAGCGCAGCACCGCCGCCAAATGCGCTGTTGTTACGCAGCCAACCGATTGCGTAGCGGAATTTGAACACACATCGACACTAACGGTTGGGAATTGCCGAGAGGCATCGCACCAAACGATTGCATCAACATCATTCGCGGTTCTCCCGCGGAATTGTCCGTCTATGAGGAACTTGCCTCGTTGCCGCTTCCTCACCATGTTGCTTGGCGCTACGACTACAAATATCCCAAATACGGACCGACGCTACTGACATTGCTGTCAGCCTGGCTTGCTCAGCCTGACCCTCACGACAAAGTTGAGTCGCTCGATCGAGCGCTGCTTCTCTTCGCCGCGGCCTGCATCGTGGTAGGGCCGCTGCAACGGGAGAATCCCGCTTATCGCCCGTGGTGGAGCGCACAAAATAGGCGACTACAAGAGGCATTCGGGGCCCGGCTTGGATCGGACGCGTGGCAGTGGATCGATCATCAGCTTCCGGACCGAGTCTTTCACCAAGAGCTGGAGAATATGCTGCGAACAATACCTGGCCGCTGGGTTGGCGCCGTTCAGGCCAAGGCGGCCGATCGTACGGACGCGAGCCCGATCGACGCGCTGAGAGAGGATGAAGTCCGAACCCTCCACGAGGAGCTCGGTGAGGTCATATCCGCTGAAGAAGAGATGAGAACGCGCCACGCCTCGGCGTGACCCGGATGCATCTGGCATCCGCAGATCCGATGCCGCGTAAAAGAGGCCGCTTCAGTTGGCGGCCGTTATCATTTTCTGAGATTGTCCTTAACCGCCGCGCCGTTCCAACGAAGCCGCACACAGATCTCGGCCGAGTTATCGCGCTTATTCTCTGCGTGACCGACGGTGCCATTATTTCGGCGGTGGCACAAACGCAATTGTGAGAGTCGGCTGAACGATCAACCCGCCCCACGAATACTTCGAAACTGTCGAATAGTTTTGATAGTAATTCACCGGCAGGGAAAACGAGATGGATTGCGTCATATCTGTGCCTTCAAGCAGCCTCATCGGAGCATGAGCATACGTAAGAACCGGACCACCCTGTATCATGATATCTTCCCGCCCGCCGGGCACGTTTTCGAAATACCGAGGCGTGACGATCACTTGCCCGGCTAGGGTCCAATCTGTTCCACGAAAACGCTCTCCTACCGTGACGGAGGCTGCAAGATTGGCGTTTTGCAACGTAGCGACGTCTGAAAAGGTTTGCCCAACTGTAAATGCCAGATCCGCGTAATAACAAAAATTCACGGAGGGCGACATCTTCCGGTTTGGGTTCGACGGCGGCGGTGGTGGATTCGAGCCACCAGGGCACGTATCAGTACTCGCGCCGAGATCGATGTCTTGCCGAGCCAATGAAATCTGCGGCGTCACCAGATCAGCGGATGAAGAGTGAAACGTCGGAGTAAATAGGTCCTGGTTGACGACGCTGAAAGTCACGGTATCGAAAGTGACCGCGCCATTTGATGGGATGTGACTTTTATCGATGGCCACAGAGTCTCCGTGGTTATAAAAGTATCCATCGATTAAGTACTGATAGCCAGCTTGTGCGGTCCATGTATCTAGGCTTTTCGATGTATAGATATCGTGCCGGCTGGACGCTGCTTGACTGTTAAAGAATATTAGATCATAGGGCCTCGTTTCTCCAACACCGGTCGTCACTAAGACGCTCTCATTAATACCGAAAGACCCGTCCGAACTGGAATTTTGACCCGACTTGAGCGCATTCGTCTCATAGGTCGGATTGAATTGCAGACTTGCCTTTATGGTTGTTGGCTGACCGTTGCAGTACTGAAAATTTATCGGCAGCACTGATAACCGTTTAACCACTGACTGCTTCATCGCTAAGCTAAGCTGTCCAACGTTACGGACAACGTCGTTCGCGAATTTCGGGTCTTGAGAAAACACACGCGCACCATGGCCCCTAAACACGTAAGGAGTGAGCTCAGCCAGGACCTCCGAAATCTGCAATTCGGTCGGCGGACACAATTTCTTCGGATACGAGATCTCGTCCAGCACCCGTTGCGCTGCAGCCGGCAAATTAGTGCGGGACGGGCCTACAGGCTCAGGAAGAATGGTGGTTATGGGCGGAGAAAGAATATTGGCCTGAGTTTGAATGTTTCCGCTGACTTGCGCGTTGGCAGAACTATCTGACCAAAACAGCACGGCACCTGCCATAGAAAGCCAAGCGCAAAAAATTCGCTCGCGGCGAAAATACACTATCGCCCCCTTAAATACGCGGGTTCGGCGCTCAGTTTCCCGGAGATAGAGGAAGACCCCGCATTGCCAAAATCAGTGCTTTGATACTGACCCCACCTAAAAACATGCAACTGCTCGTTGCATTTGTCAAGCAACAAACACTACCCAGAAAACAAGTGAATAGCGGTGAACAAAAATAGCAAAAAGCCCTACGGAGTAGGCATAAATCGCAACCGCGGGCAGTAGTGATACACGGCCGTGGTCCTTCGGGACGGTTCCTATCTTGAATTGTATATCCAGATTTATACAATCTCACTGCTCGCCATTGGCGAGTGGCTACCGGAGTCAAACCCGGAAGGCCCTTGCAAGGCACCCTTCCTAAATCGCGGAAGGACTTTGCAATGGCTGACAGGCTGATTGTGGACTGGCGTGGGCTGAAGGATATGGGCTGGCCTTACGGGCGAACTCACACGGCACGGCTGATGGACCCTACGTATTCCGATGATCCGTTTCCACGGGCGCGGAAGCTTAGCGCGTACAAGCGGTCGAGGAACGTGTGGCCGCTCGCCGAGGTCATACCGTGGCTTCAACGCCATGGGCTGGTGCGCAGCGACGACGACGGCAAGTCTTCCTAGAAATAGGAACGGAGGGAGCAGGGTTCGAAACCTGCTCCCTCTTTTTTGGGAGGAAGAAAATGAAACTCACTACGGATTATCGCGAGCAAGCTGTCGGCACCCTTAAGGGCTCGAAAGAATACTACCTCGTAGGGACAGTCACATTTACCAACGAGGAACGCACGGTCGCTCAGGAACGCGGGCTCTACGACATCTACGTCAATGTACCCGCTGCGACAGCACCGCCTACGCGCGGCGGCGACTATCTCTCGATGGCAATGCGCGGAGTAGGGTTGATCCTCACGCCGATCGGACTGCTCTACTCATGCGTTGGATCATTGGCTGGCTCAAACAGTGCGGGCCCGCTAGGCTTTCTGTTATTTTTTGTCGGCCTCGGTCTATTCATCGTCGGCAAGCTGCGTGATCGCGCGGCGTATAAGCGCGAGGCCAATCCTGAGCAGCAGCTCTCGCTGCGGCGGCTCATGGATAATCCCCACTTCGAGTGCCATGCCTTTACCTTGGGTGAGGCGCGCGGTTTCGAACAAGACGTCCGCGACGCGCTTTCAAACCTGGCAAAAGGGCTTCGCGACAACATTGTCGTCCCCGAAAAGAATACGTACGAGCTATGAGCAACAAAGGCCTTTTCTCCGACCCGATTGCCCTCCTCGTCGTCCTGGTCGTCGGCTTCGTTCTTGCGGTAACGCTGATCCTGTTTGCGGCGATCGTCGTGTTGCCGTTTGCGATTATCGCCGTCGCGGCGTTCTTTGCCTATCGCCACTACAAGCTGGAAAAGCTCCGCAGCCCGGCCAATATGCCGGACACCGTCAAAGAGCGCACCGACTATCTGACCCCCGAGCAGTTTTCACACGGCATAACGGAGCGAACGCTGCTCAATCGGATCGAGGAGGACACCGATTTATACTCGTGCCAATCGCTTAGCGACGCCTTCAATCAGCTAGCGATCCAACTCTACGCCCAGGAATCATTTCACCAACCGCCTCGCCAGCCGGTTACCAACGACCGCATCACGCTGTCCCGGTACTACGACCAGCTGGAGGCGTGGCAGCGCAAAGTGTCCGACGTATCGAACAACGATGAGTTCTACGGCGTGCTCGCCCAGGCCTATCTCACGCTCCGGAAATACTTCCCACGTTACACCCTGAGTCCGTCGCCCAGCGAGTTGCCGTCAAAACTTTCTGCCCGATTGCAGATCGCAAACGAGGACGAAGCGAGCAAAGACCTCATCGGGATATTTTTCGATCAAGAGCTTAAAGAGCGGCAGCTGTTCGAAGACTTGCGCCGCCAGATTGAGGCGAACGAATCCGAGGACGAGGGTTTTCCGTTCTACCAGTATTTTGCCCACACCCCGTTCAGCGTCTTTCGCCGGGTATCGGTGCCGATCCATCTGCCGGACGAAACCCGCTTCGCCGGTATGTGGGTTCTGGCACCGCAGGGGCGCGGCAAGACCACGCTTCTGCATTCCATGGTCGCCCAGGATATCGACAAGGACGCCTCCATCATCTTGATGGACAGCAAAGGCGATCTCATCGAACCTTTTTTGCAGCTTGCCTCGATCCGCAACCGGCTTGTGGTTGTTGGCCCCGATAATCCGGTGGGCCTCAATCCCCTTGATGTCCCGCACCAAGACATCAACAAGGCGGTCGACAATCTGGAGTATCTTTTTTCCTCATTGCTCGAATTCAAGCTGACCGGCACTCAATCGATGCTGTTGCGCGCCGTGCTCCGGGCGCTGGTGACGAGCTTTAAGCAGCCGACCTTGGAAACCTTCCGCGATATTCTAGCCAACGGCGTCAAGGCGTATCCGCAGCACATTCAAAGCCTGCCGCCTGACTTGCGCGATTTCTTTACGAAAGAATTTGACACCGAAAACATCAAGCATCGCCGGCAGGAGGTGCTGCAGCGCCTTCGGCTGCTGCTCGACAATGACGTCATGAAGGAAATGCTGCTGGCGCCGTTCACGACGTTCCGCATCGGCGAGGCGATGGACGACGGCAAAATTATCATCATCGACAATTCAAAAGGCAAACTCGGCGAGCAGGCGGCTGAATTTTTTGGAAGATTTTTTATAGCCCAAGTCCTGGCTGCCGCCCAGCAGCGTAGTTTCCGGCCAGCCAGCACCAAACGGCCGGTTTACTTCTATATAGACGAAGCCCAGAGCGTCATTGCCCGCGATGAAAAGATCACGACTGTTTTGCACGAGTGCAGGGCACAGAAGATTGCCCTGATATTAGCGCATCAGGAGATGGTGCAACTCTCGGACAAGGTGTTAAGCGCAGTCCAAAACTGCGCGATTCGCTTTGCCAATCCGGACGAAGAGGCGCCGAAGCTGGTGCGCACCCTGCGCACCGACATCGACCGGTTGCGCGCCCTGAAACAAGGTCAATTCGCCTCCTATATAAGGGACTTCTCGGCAACTGGCCTCATTATTGATGTGGAGCAGACGGATTTTTCATCGCTGCCCTCACTTCCCCCGCCGAAGCCCGTGAGGCGAATTGCGGCCCGAGTGGTTGTCACGGAACCGCCTGTTCCCGAGTCGGACGGCGGCGCAGGCCCCGCATCGGTCCCAGCCCCCGCTCCCGCTCCACCACCAACCGCCGATCCCGGCGAGCCCGCCTCCAACTGGTAGCTCATGGAGGGCGATGCCAAAACTGGAGCGCTGATCGACCGGTCCAAAAAAATATTTTTGTTAGCCGCCGTTGCTCGTGGTGCTCTTCCGTTCACCAGTGTCAACCAGAGCAATAGTTTACAGAATTCGTCCTGGTCTTTATGGCGAGACCATGGACACCACACCCAATCCGCAAACGCGAAATTCACGCTGGACGCGCGATCCGGTCATCAATCACGCGGGTGCACCGCGTGCGGTTTATCCGACCAACCGTGACATCGAGATATTTCAGCTCCTGGTCCGCTACCGCTATTTGCCGAGCGACACCATCCACGCTTTCGTCGGCGGCAACGCCAAAGCGCTTCTGCATCGGCTCAATCTACTATCGCGCAAGCCGAACGTATATCTCTCCCGGCCACTTCAACAGCGCCAGAACGCCATCGCCAACTACCGGCCCCTGATCTACCAGCTCGACGAGCGCGGCTCTCGAATTTTACAGGAACGCGGCCTGCCGTTTCTCTCCAAAAGTCAGCATCATAACTTTGCCCACGAATTGATGGTGGCGCGGATCACGGCCTCGATCGAGCTTGGTGTGCGGGCTAATCGCGACATCCGGCTCATTTCCTGGCCGGACATTTTGGCGCATGAACGCACGCCGCTCGCAACCCGTCAGTCATCGACGCCAACGGCCATTCGCGTCTCCTATACGTTACGTGGTGAGCAGCGGCATGATGACGTTTATGCTGACGCTCAGCCCTTTGGCCTTGAACGCCACATCGACGGCAAGGCGAGCTATCTGTTCTTCCCGGGCATTGAAGCCGACTGTGCGACTGAGCCGATTGACGCTAGCGACACGGCGCGCTCATCGATCGCCAAGAAATTTGCTGCCTACCTCGCCATCGCCGAGCATGGCCTGCATCGTTCGCACTTTGGATTTCCGAACTTCTTTGCCCCCTTCATCACCACGACGGCGGCCCGTCAGCACAGCATGATGGAGCTGCTCGACCGCATGACCGGTCGCCGTGGCTCAAAGATCATCCTGTTCAAAACATTCCCCAGCTTCACCTCACCGGAACGCGCGCCTGCCGCTGGCGGCCATATGCTGACCGAGCCGTGGCAGCGGGTTGGCCATCCGCCGCTCCACCTCGATCGCTAGTCGCCATGGATCGTCGCGAAATAATCGCTGCCCTCAATGACCAGTTGCGCACCACCTTTAGGGGCGGCCGCGTGCAAATGACACGCAACGTGTACGACCTCGACGACCGGCTACGTGGTCGCGCCTTGTCGGTCCTTGCCCGCTACGACACCTTCGACCCCGAGAGTGAACATGATAGCGGCGTTTTCATTTTTGCTGGCTTTGCTTTTGAATGGCGGATCGAATACCGCGGAGCCGAAGGTTGCGGGCAATCGTCTGATCCCGCTAATGCCGCCAAGACATTTCGCGTGCTGACGCTATCCGCTGTCGCCGACCTGTTATCTCATCATCACTGAGGGCTACTCTCAAAGCCCGTCCGCGCCTGCGTCGACTGCCTCCCGATCTGGTGAGTCAGCGCTTCTATCTCATGTCGGCGGAACGGGCCGTTTGAATTTGCCGCACAAATCGGCTTGACTCAACCAATAATTGTGCGGCAGTTTTCGTCCACTGGGACGGGAGGGACCATGCAGGTGACGATCCCGTCCGGAGCGCTGAAAGCGGCGCCTAAAACGCCGTTCAAGGAGCGTGCATAGCTAGTTGCCCGGAACCGCGAACGATATGCAGCCGCGCAATATCAAACGCAACCGACCGCACCGACCTCTGACGCTGCGTCGCCTTCAGGCGGTGCGAGCGAGTCACCGGTCAATAAAAAGTTCGACGGAGACAAAACGCGTTTGAATTCCGACGACTCTCAACAGACGTGGCGACGAGGGACCCTAGCTTGAGATTTCCATTTCACAATCAATGTGAATCTAACCGATGGTCCCCTTTCACGTGAGCGACCCCGAAATCCGTCGAGCTAAACTCGACACTGGAGCCATCTCATGCCCAGGAAAAGTACCGTTCAGATTCAGGCTTCAATTTCTTACCGGCTGGTCGAGCGGGCCCCGACCTTGGAGGAATATGTTGCTCTTCGATTTGATGCAGAATGGTCGCTCCCAAATCGGAAGATTGCAAGGGCGGCCTTAAAACGATCATTGTATTCGGTCGTGGCAATGAGAGATGGCGCCGTCGTGGGCTGCGCAAGGATTGTCGGCGATGGCCTGTATCTCTACCTGCAGGATGTTATAGTGAAAAAGGCGTCACGGAAGTGTGGCATCGGGACTGCGCTTGTGCGGCGGTGTATGTGTGTCACCGCATCTCTAGCGCCTCCGAATTCTGGCTGCCTCGTCGTGTTGATGGCGGCTCCAGAACTGCAGCGGTTCTACTCTCGCTTCGGATTCAGGCCGAGGCCCAAGAACCTCTCATTCATGCTCATCCGGCGCACTTAATAATTATCACTGGAGGAAAACATGGCACGTATTGCAATTGTTGTTGGCAAATTCCACGAAGGGCAAGCTAAGCGAATGGTTGCGGAAGTAAAAAAATTCTGCGCCAAGCATTCGCACTCAATCGCGTCGATTGTTTGGGTACCAGGTTCGATGGAGAAGCCTTTGGCGCTGAAGCGCTTGCTCGAGCGACCGGATGTTGATGGAGCTGTAGTTCTGGGGATCATTGAGAGAGGCGAAACCGCGCATGGGATAGTCATGGCGAACGCGGTGATTTCTAATATCATCCGAATGCAAATTGAACTCGATAAACCGATCGGCGTCGGAATACTAGGTCCAGAGATTTTTCCGAGCCAAATTGAACCTCGCGTAACCGCTTATGCTCGTCACGCCGTTGAAGCTCTGCATCACATGCTAGTCGAACCGAAAATTAGGCGTAAAAAGTAGAACGATCAGGAAAAAGGACGTAACACGATTAGGTCAGATTGCCAGTCACGGCACCGTTACGGTCGCGCCGACCGTGGTTTATGGCTCGCTATTGCGCCAAAAGAACGTCAGGGCAAGAGCCGCAGCATCAAATAATCCCATGCGGGCATGTTCCGACGTCCACGGCTTGCGGGGCGGTGGGATGTGACGCTCGAATGCGGGAACGTGCTTGGCGATGGCCTCTGCGATCGCTTCTTTTGTAGCAGGCTTGGGCAACGCGAAGGCCTCCCGAACCCGCGCCCGAGAATAGGAGCGCACCGGGATACCGCGATTCTCTGCGAACTCCATTATCGCCTCGTTGAGGTTTTGTATCCGCTGAGCGCGATGAGTACCGACCGATGACATATCCTGCAGCACGAGGATTGCAGGCTGGTACCGCTCGAGCAGGTCCGTGATTGCAGCGAGGTACCGACGATGACTGTGCCTGTACCGCGCGCCCCGCACACCCCAGTCTACGATAGACATCGCACCTTCAAAGACAACAAAAGCAAGCCCGCGCGAATTCGGATAGATGGCGACGACGAAGCTGTACTGGGTGCGCACATTCATGCACGCTGAAGTCGCGGACGCTCTTCCCAACGTGCGAATATTTCCTCAAAGAAATCGAGCTTGAGCTGATTAGCGCTGGACGGATTTCCCTGCAGCTCGTCATACAGCGTGCGCGTCCTTGCGATTACTTCTCGCTTTACCCTTACGTGCAAGCCCGGGAACAGTTCAGCAGGCGGGGTGCCTAAGATGATTTCGAAGGCGTAGGCAGTTTCGAGACTTGGGCGGCGTAGCGCCCGTTCAAGACGTGAAACGGCAGCGCCTGTTTGGAGCCCCAAAAGGGCCGCAAGTTCCTGTTGCGTCAGTCCCCAGCGGCGACGGTAGGATTTAAGATAGCATTCTAGATTTGGACTCATAGTATTTTCGTGCGACTGACCTTACTGGCGCACGAGCTACTATCTTCTCCGAAGCGAGCAACGGTCGGCAGACCCTGAAACTTGCCAATTCGGCAAAACGTCTCGTGGAAATAAAATCGGGCGGCCCCGGGGCCCTGTCGCGTCTGGGTGGACACGGGGACTGGGGATGTGCCGACAGCGCGAGCATCGACCAAGCGCCTTCAAGCGGCCGCTCTTGCTCACTTCGATTATTGCACGCAGCGAAGGCTGGGTCGTCCCGTTGTCCCCACGTCCCCCATGGAAGAGGATAGATCGCTGAAAAGTTTCGTTTGCTTGCGCCAGCGAAAGCGATACAGCAAGAGCTTATTACGCAGTTCCCGCGCCTCTTCGTGGAATTCCTCGCGAAGATTGATGACAATGTCTGAGCGTGCCCCTACGGCATAATCTCGGGTCTACACGCGTCTGCGTTCGTAAGGCTCGCTACCCTCAATCTGTAATACGGGAGGCGCCCGAACGTCTTTGTTGAAAAACTCGTAACCGTCTCTCGAAATCGCACGTCCATTGGAAGGTGAAATCCTCCAAACGGTTCGCTTCGGAACGCCCACGAGTTTTCGACGCTCCGGTCAACGCCACCGAAGTACCGCGCTCCGTTTTCGCGGCCGATTGCAAGCCGCGTACTCTTGCCCGGGGTCCGCAGGTGCCCGTCCTTGCATACGCTCGCACATACGGAGGATGCGCAGGTTGTCACGCTGGCATATTTTCGCGTCTTTTTTTCTATACGTCTTCGACGAAAATGGTCCGCAGAGAAGATTGGTATCGACTCGGCTTCGTCCTTCGGCACCCGCTCATTTTGACCGGGGGTGCCGATCGCGGGGCCGAGGGGCAAGAAAGGGCGGCCACCATTAGTAGCTAGTGCCCTACCGGCTCCGCCTCGCGATCCGGCAACCGAATGCTCGGTTCTCGGCCAGCGAGGAGGAGTACCATGCAACTTGTTCTTACCGAGAAAGCCAAGAAGCTCATGCGCCTGTGTGAGGTCGAAGGGTACAAAAACCCCTACGACCTCCTTGAGGCTGTCGCGGGTCAAAGCGTATGCCCTGCCATCTGCATGACGGAGGGCTGCGACCACACGGCCGAAATGGAGCCCGACCAAGCCGATGGCTACTGCAACTGCTGCGGTGGCAATACGGTCAGGTCCGCGCTCGTCATCGCCGGCTTCATCTGAAGGAGGCCGACCATGACCGCACTAGCAACCGCACACGCGGGGCGGATTCGCGTTCTCAATGATAACTTCCGCTCGACATTCATCGGCGGCCGACTCTTGCTGACCTCCGGCGTCAGCGAGCTTCCGATCGATGTAAAAGCCAAGGCGCTGCTTACGGTGAAGGCCTTCAAGGACTTCACCGGAGATAACGATCCATACAGCGAGCACGACTTCGGCAGCTTTGAAATTCTCGACGAGAAGTTCTTTTGGAAGATCGACTACTACGACATCGACTGCCAGGGGGGATCGGAAGATCCCGCTGACCCGAGCAAGACGACACGTGTGCTCACGATCATGCTTGCGCAAGAATACTAGCCTCCAGTTGGGGGCTTTTTCTTTGTTCAGGCGCGATTTATGCCAGCCCGGCATAAAGCGGTGCCTTTCGCGTCAGACCCCGTTCGGCAAAGCTTAGTCAGGCTGAGTTCTTTGACAGCCTCGAACTCTAATCCAACCAAACACGGAAAAGAGCGTCGCGTCGCGTGCCTGCGTCCGCGCTCCTCCGTGCATCATAGGAGACAACAATGACGTTGAAGACCGTACCGCTTTCGGCACGCCGACGAGACTGTATCGGGCAGTCCGGGCGCTTCGGACGATGATGTCGACCGAATGTGCACCTTGCTGGTGCTACTCTCGTTCGGACAATGCTCAATGGATACCCTCGACACCGACCAAAGTTTGTTCAATGTGGTGGCCTCCGATCTCGCTGTTGCCATGCGGAACTGGTGGACGCCCGATGCCGGGTTTCTGACGCTTCTTCGGAGAGACCAGCTCGAAACGACTGCGATCGAGAGCGGCGCTTCCCTACGTCTAGGCAAGCTGAAAAGCTATGGGAAGAGGGAACTGGTAGATGCCTTGGCACAATTCTTTGCGCGAACGGCCGATCCAGCAGCAGTCCTTGATGAAGACGACAAAAAGGGGCTCGCATGGGCTCCCGGTACGATGTTCTTCCCTGCACAGCGGACGTTAAAAGCAAAAGAGTGAGGCTGCCGTCTAATCAGCCGCCTTCTGACAGAAAGGCGGTTTCTTTTGGCTTGTCCGCGATAGGCTCTCGAGTAAGGGGCATAGTGCCTATTGGATCCGAGCCAAAAAGCAGGAACACCGCACAGGGAGGTATAATAAAGTCATGGCAAAGAGAAATGGCGACGTCTACATCGAACGGCGCGAGGCCCAAAAAGACTACGCGGTCCGTAAAGAACACTCCGAACGTGCATCGGCAACTGCTAAAACGCAAAACAAAAAGAGGCCATTGAAATAGCCAAAGAGATGTTACCAGGTGTTCGACCGGACGTCGAGCGGGTACGGCACCCCAATAAAGGCCACTGGCGTAAAGTCTGACGCTTAGAGCAGTCCTCGCTGCATATCCTTCGCCTTGGTAGCGCACGTACTCGACACTAGGCGGACGTGGAAAGTGATTATGCGCCGCCCGGGGAACGCAAATATCGTTCGCGCTCCCTTTTACCTTCCGCAATAAGTTCGTCAGCCTCTGCCTCGGTGATGATGCCGACTTCGACCCAATTCGTCTTGAGTGCCTGTACCGTGTCAGCAAGTACGTTCACTGCACTTGCGGCGTCGAATAGATCGTCCTTGGCGATCTCTCGGATGAGAGGGAAACAGTTGGCCTCTTCAGCTGTAACAATGCCAGCCGCGATCCATTTGTCGCGCACCTTGGCGTAATCTTGGGTGTTGAAGCCGGCATGATGCACTGCATCCTGGTGCAGCACTTTTACAAACGCTCGTTCAGCAGACTGTTTGATCCCCGGGAGCTTGTTGGCTTCTTCAACCGTGATCGCTCCCTGCGCAACCCACTTATCACGCAAGTCTACCAGTTCATCAATCGGCACATATCTTTCATGGCTTCGGAGAAACCATTCAATCTTCTCTGCAGCAGCATTGAAAGCGGCAGACGATTGATCGAGTTTGCGTCCGTTGAATTCCGGTTGGTTGAAGTTACGAACCCGGGGGCCTTTTTCAAATCCCATAATTCGCGTTGAAGTAGAAACATGAACATTATAACATCTCTAATTGAGGACCTTATCGGCAGCCGAACTGGGGATAGTTATGACGCTGAGTGTGAGGTGGATTACTGGGGTCGGCAGAGTTGAGCATCAACTAGAAAGGGTCATCTTCGCAGCGCGCTGGATGCTTGCGCCTGCATATCTCGTGCTCATCGGCTGTATCGCACTTCTCGTCTACAAGACATTCGAGGAATTCGTGCAGCTGATACTGAATCTGTCGGTATTCCAAGAGGCTAAAACGATTACTCAGGTCCTGACAATTGTTGACTTGGTTCTAGTGCTAAATTTGGTTCTCATGGTGCTCTTTGTTGGCTACGTAAATTTTGTATCAAAGATACATCCAGAAAAGATAGAAGATCGACCCGACTGGATGGAATATCTCGACTACAGCGGGTTGAAGACACAATTGCTCGGCTCAATTATTGCGGTCTCCTCAGTGTTGATCTTGCGAATCGTTGTGGATTTGGGCGTCGGCGGAGCTATCAGAAGCGAGCAATTCATTTGGATAATAAGTTTTCACGCCATCTTACTCGTTTCCGTTTTGATCATCGCCATTGTGAATAAGTTGAAATCGACGCACGAGCATGGAAAGCAAGATAAGAATTCGGAACTGGCATAATCTCGACAATTATTTTCTCTTGTTTCCGTTTGTCGGATTTAAATCAGGTTGCCCAAAACCTTCGGCCAATTCGGTTTATGTGTTTTGTCTTTATGGAGACATGAGATCCAGCTTATGTTTTGCGGGATCAAAAACTAGACACGAAAATATGCCTGGGCGGCAATGCGGTCGGCGGAAAACAAAACCCTATGATTAATTCAATCTCGTCAGCCGGATTGTACCGAAACTTCGTCGATCTCTTCCGGAATAATACTCTCCTTCCAGGACTGTGCCCCCTTGTTGGAGGGTCAGGTTTGCTGTGCCACGATGGGCGTGCATCGTTGCCGGCGCATTTGCGAGTGGCTCGTTCATGTATTCATAGGTCAGAGTATTTTCATCCCCAACCAACAAGCTTGCGGATAGACTGTGAGATCTGGATTGGCTCGTTACACCTCGAATGCTCAGCCCAAGCCACGATTGAGAAATAGTAACCGTTACTTGCATCGCGCTCCCCCGCGCAATTCTCTCTGCAGGCTCGACCTGCCCGTGCCACTCTCCAACCAGAACTGGTAATCGCGAAATTTGAAGATATTGGATCAGTCGCCATTTCCATATGAACCTATCAAAGATCCAAAAGAGCAGGCCGTAAAAGGTCATCGTATCGAGCGGCGGCGCCCACCAAGGCACGTCGATATGGAAAACCGATAGTGCCCATGAGGTCACAATGCCCGCTGCGATGGCAATGAAGGCCAAGAAAAAGGGGATGTGTTGTCGTTCCGTTGAGTTAGTTGCGAATGGGTGCATATCACCAGCTCGTCCAAGCGTTCCTGGCTGCGGTCAGAAATGCTGTGTAGTTTTCTCGCGTCCACTGTGTATGTCCAACACCAATCAATGGCACGACACCATTCTGGCTCATGAGATTTTTAAAAGGTGTAAGCCAAAGATGGTCTAAGATCTGGGGCACCGATTCCGAAAACTGAGCATGGAACACGTGATCGGGAACATTATGGAGTGCGCATTCGACATAGTATGACGGCGCGGACTCTCTCGTCAGAACACCGCTCTCGACAAGGTGCGTTCGCAGATTCTTCAATACTCTGACGGTTGGCTTGTATCTGCCGCGCGTGCGTTCCTGTCGATTTTTATCTTGTCCTCGCTCAATATGGTATTTCGGGTAGTTATTAATCCCGTTCCCCCGAGCGTCGAAGAAATGAATGCCCCAATGTGCAGTCAGATTATTTGGATCGGTAAAAGTGGCGTATCGCCGGAATTGGACGGCGGGGATTACATCAGCTGTCATGCGACCCGCTCCCGTCTGGACTTTTATTGCCTTGTTGCCAGGATTTACGGCCGCGTGACCATAGTGGGATCTCAACGCGGCCAGAACATCGCGATTCAGGTCGGACCAACTATACGTTGGTGGTCCAAATTGCGCTTCATGCGCCTGTTGCTGGGTCAACGGAAGTGATGTCAGATCTTTATAGAACGTACCCTCGTATAAGACGACGACATCGATATCGCTGTCAGCATGGATATTCGTATCATTGGCGTATGATCCTTGAAGGAAAATATTCACGCCACGGCCGTGAAGAGGAGATGCCGTCTTGGTCAGTGCGTGGCGAATGCTGTTGTATGCAGTCGATGAAATGGTCGTCCCACCTTGATGTGACCACGTCTCAAGTTGAGCAGAGGGTATCGCCATTGCCTTCATAGTAGGTGGGAAGACTTGGTTGTCAAAGAGAATGCAAAAAACAACCGTACGGATCACAAACGCCGCCTCTCGGCGGCGTTGTGTAATCGCTCTATCAGTTCTGTCCTCTAATGGTCCTTTGTTACTTTTGTAACTGCTGCAACCGACGAAAATCGGTTGACAGCAGGTTGCCGCAAAACTGACAAAAGCTACCTAATTCTACTACTTCGTTCCTTCAATTGCCCATTTGCTTCTTAGCTCATACGTCTTTCATTTGAGCCAATAATCTTTGTTTCGCGCTCTCGTTTGGTATAATCACGGAACCTAGGGGGATAGTTTCGATTCCCGATAGGGTCATTCGTCGATCGCAAGATTTCGCGGATGAACGACCGCGGTTCTATCGCTTGAAACGAGCACATTCTCAGGCGGCGCGTTTCTGAACGAATTCAGTTCGCTGCGCTTCCTGCCACCGGTTGACGCCAGGTTGCCCAAACTCTGCATCGACCATCGTTTTGGGATTCAGCATTTCGATCGCAGATCTCAACGTCGAAGGCGCCACGTGCGCATATCGCATCGTCGTCATGATGCTGCTGTGCCCCATGAGTTCCTTGATCGCCGGCAGAGGCACGCCGCGCATGGCGAGGTGCGAGGCGAACGTGTGCCGAAGTGTATGCCAGCCGATCTTTCTCAGCCCCGCCTGTTTGCAGAGCTTCCTGATCCCGTAGTTCAGACGGTAGTTATTGAAGGATTGGCTGTCATCGGCGAGGAACACGTATCCGGTCCCCCCCGCGCACGCCTTACGCCGATACAGCATTTCATACACATCAGTATCGAGCGGTATGTGCCGTATTTTATTATTTTTCGGCGGCACCAGCACTTTCCTATAATCATCTCGCGAATGCCGAACTGCGAGGTTGCGGTTCAGCCAATCTATCGACGACCATTGCAGTCCCCTGATCTCTCCCTGCCGCATTCCCGTGCGAAGTGCCGTCAACACCATGTCGCGCATAACCCCGGTTGCGCGAGACAAGAGCAGATCGCATTCCTGCGGAGACAAGTAGTCGATGTCGGGAACTAGGCATTTCGGCCACTTTACCTTCGGAGGCGTGCCGTTGAGCTGGAGCCACTCGTATGCCGTAGCGACACACTTGTTCAGTACAGTTAAGTGGTTTCTGATTGTCTTATTCGTTAGTCCTTGCTCGACGTGTTGGGCTTTGAACCGCTCAATATCATACGCCCCGATCTTTCCGATCGGCATGGAGCCGAAGAACGGGATCAGCGACGCTGACAAAATGCATTTTTTACCAACCTGCTCCGAATATTTGTTGTTCGGCTTTACGTAGGCGTCGAACCAACGCCAGGCGAATTGTTCGAATGTAAGCGATTGTTCTTTCGCTTCCTCGACGCCGTCTATCGGCTCGCCACGTGCGAGCCTTTGGCGCAGCACCGACTCGTAGACCGACGCGCCTGCGCGCGAGTTATCTGGGCTTCTTCGTCTATACCGCTTGTGTTTGAATTGTAGATCAACCCACCATGACGTCTTAAGTTTTCTTACTCCCATACATTATTGGTCGATCGAGTGAACCCGCCGCTTCTCCAGGTATTTGGCGACATCGCCTGTGGCGAAGCGAATACAGCCACCCACTTTGTGGAATGGAATTTTTCGCTGCCGTTGGAGCCGTCGAACGGTCCAGATGGATACTTTCAGTACTTCCGCCACATCGGTAATAGTCAGCAGCTCCCCAAGCGGGTCTGCGTCAATCGACATATCTGTCAAAGACCATTAGAGGTATGGCAACTGCCCCTAATAATACATCTCTATCCGATATCGCGCGAATCCTCATACTGCTCGATTTAATTCCACGGCTATATCCCGGAGGTAGATCGCACCGACCCTTCGAAGAATGTTCATGCTCATGCCGTTCTTGAATGCAAAGTTGTTGAGGTGCTCTCCTACGATGCCTTCGAACGGGAGGTCAGCAAGTAAGCGGAATGCGCGGAGTTGTATCTCGTATGGATTGCCGGGTCTCCGATCCTTAAAGGCAGCAAGGAGGGCAGCTCTCTTCGCCTCCACGTACGATTTTAGGCCGCTCCTTTGCAGGACGTGATAGCCAGCTGCCGTGAGACATACGGGAGAGTCGTTTCTCAAAAGCTTGACGCTGACATTCTCCGCGTTAATCGCGAGGTCGGAGATAGTCTCCTTCAGCCAGCCTATGTCGGTTTCAATGACCGAAAAGCGACCGTTCGTGTAATATGCGAGTGCGATTATTGATCCGAGAACTCCAAGGAAGTACTCCCAGCTGATATCGATCGTTAAGGTTTCCATGCCGCGATGATACGCGGAAGGAATGTTGCTGCCAGACGCGACAACGTGTCGGCTCGGCAAGTCTTCGCGTCACGCGTTCGCGCGACGTAATTGATATCGTAGACGCATGTCCACTCGCGCAGCTGACGTCCTTTATCTTGGGAAAACGGATTTTAGAAATAGCCAGGCGGCATTTGGCATAAAGCGAGAGGATCGCTTCTCGCATGTCTATGTGATTGGAAAAACAGGCACGGGCAAATCAACGCTCTTGGAGCGTATGGCGCTGCAAGACCTCGAGTTCGGTCACGGATTTGCGCTCATCGACCCCCACGGCGATTTAGTCGAACGCATAGCAGACCGCATACCCGCTCGGAGATTATTAGACGTTTTGTACCTGAACGCGGCCGACCCGACTCAGCCGTACGGGTACAATCCACTTCGCCGTGTACGACAGGACAGGGTCGCCCTCGCCGCCTCCGGACTGATGGAGGTTTTCGAGAAAATGTGGCCGGACGCCTGGGGTGTGCGTATGGAGCACATTCTCCGGAATGTACTTATGGCACTCCTCGCGCAACCGTCGGCAAATCTTCACGACGTGCTGCGCGTCATCTCCGACAAGAAATACCGGCGCTCGATCGCCACATCGCTCAATAATGAAGCTGTCAAAAACTTTCTCCTTAAGGAGTTTGACCGCTTCACATTTGGCTACCGAGCTGACGGAATTGCTCCAATACAAAACAAAGTTGGCGCTTTCCTTGCCGATCCCCTTCTCAATCGTATCCTAACTGCTCCGAAGCAGGATCTGCATATCCGACAAATTATGGATGAAGGGCGCGTATTGCTCGTGAACCTGGCAAAAGGGCGCATCGGGGAAGACAGCTCTTCACTTCTGGGAGGGATGCTAGTGACGACGATAGGGTTGGCCGGCTACAGCCGTGCGGAAATTGACCCCACGAAACGACGTGACTTCTTCGTTTATGTGGACGAATTTCAGACATTCACGACGCTTGCCCTAGCGAACATGCTCTCGGAGATGCGCAAGTATCGGCTAGGTTTCACCGTCGCTCACCAGTACTTACATCAGCTACCAACCGATTTACGCCATGCCGTTCTCGGTAACGTCGGCACGCTCATATCCTTTCGTGTTGGGGCTGAGGACGCGCCATATTTGGCGCGCGAATTCGACGGTACATTCAACGAAACGGACCTGATCCAACTACCGAATCATCGTATCTACCTGAAGCTCATGATCGACGGTATGCCATCGTTGCCCTTCAGTGCCCTAACTCTCCCGACTAGCTGAGTCACTAGCGAAAGTATCATTCGATAATTTCGCACATTCCTTCGTCATTTCCAAAAGCATCTACGCAACAACGAGGCAGTCAACCACTACTTCCTTACCTTGCGCTGCAGTTAGTTATTGCTGCGTTTCGATAGCCGTGTACATTGATCATTCCTTTACCAACCGTACTCACGGGATGCGGCCACAAGAAAGCATCCGCGAGGCTAGCAGGCCAAGCACTCCGCGGACGTTCCAGCGTGGCTCAAGGTAACTTGAAACGACCCAGGGAGCTACCTTGTCCCTCTACTGCCAAACCGCGCCAACTTAGTCTTCGGCAGCTCATGAGTACATCCCAAGGAATGCTTCCGGGTAATTGATCAGAGATTTGTTCGGCGCTTTGTTGGCGGTCTCGCAACAAGCGGCTGAGGACGAGTTTGTCGAGCTCAGTCCGACTTGACTCTGTATCCTCGTCCCAAAATTCATCATCGCGCACGCCCATCATAAAGATTTTGTTACGCCAGATTATGAAATGGCTCTTGCAGTCGGTATCGCGCCAGACTGACGGGTACACGCTGATCCCTTTTTTTGCTGACGCATATAGCCGCCATGCTGGTCCTGCACGACGATCCAAGTTGATTGGTAACTCTGCTCCACAGCCACACGGGCATGAAAGGATTAGCCACCGTGGTCCTTGTCGATCGACGATGACTGCGTCACCTGGATTTTTCAAAAAATCACTCGCGCCCGCGCGGGACGCAACTTTGGCTTTAAGTGACAGGTGGTCAGCCTTCATAGTGTGTTTGTTACGTTACCTTTCTTTACCTGCTTTACGCTGAATCTTCAGGCCCCTGCGCGATGCGATTTCACGCAAGATGCTCTGCCCGAAGTAAAACGCGATTGCGCGCAGAATGTCCTGTTCGTTACTGAAGGTATCGTCCTCGTTGCAACCTTTCCGTATGAGACAAAGCGCAAGGGTAAGCGCGTATTGGCCAGACGGGTTCTCGCCGGACCAGCTCCTCATACGGATTTGATTGATGCAGTCGAAGTACCACTCCACGAGACTGCCCCGCTGACAAGGAATGTCGATGCGAGTTAGCAGAGCGTCTAACGTGTACAATGGCTTTAGTAGTTCTGCGAGTTCGTTTGGCGCAACCGGTCTTTTCCCTTTCCTCTGCTTCAAGTCGTTAGTGAACCCCTCGACTAAAAGGCCGCCTTCCAAAGAGGCGGGATCGTACGTCAGAGGATAGTACGGCTGCATTTTTTCGAAATCGATAATGATCGCATCACCATGGCGCACGAGCACATTGGTCGCGTGCATATCGCCGTGCGCCGGCCCGCATCGAGGCGTGCTGGCTCCATATTCATCGAATGTGCGCTTAAGCCACTCAATCTTGGTGGTGCCGCCAAGCGCCTTAACAAACTCCGCTCGGGATGGAGGAAGAGCAATCTGCGCGTCTGAGCGTTCGTCTTGCCACTTAGCGGCGAGGAGACCGCTCAGCGTGCGCTCTTGCGTGTCAGGGAGAGCCTGCTTACGCCATCCTGCCAGCGTCCTGTCAAAAAGATTAGAGATGGCCTGCCCACAGCGACCTTCCCTTGCACATGCAACCAACGATTCTGTGGCGTCGACAAAATCTCCGACCAGAATTCCGTACCTCGATCCCAGATTGCACCGCTCAAGTCGCAGCCGCGGGCCAAGATGAAACGGCACATACTCGAGAAAGTGGCCGACATAATTGTCGTATTCGTCGGCTATTTTTTTTCGGGGCCCGATCTTGATAAAGTACAAGTGAGGATACGCCCCAGCCGGTGCCGTTGGGACGAGGCCGGCTTCCAGAGTGGCGTACGCCTTGCACGCCGCTGCTCCCGAGAGTCCTCCCTTTAGAAGGCAGAGACTAAGTTCGGAACAATTCCAAAATGCGCGCTGCAGCAATAGTATTAGCTCCGCGTGCGCATCGGGTCCGAACCTCTCAACAAGCGACGAAGTATCAAATTGCAACTTTAATCTTGGCCGAGGACCAGATGGGCGATCGCACACTATGGTGGCTATATTTGGCCAGGCTTCATTGGCGTCAAAAATGAAAACACATGGCATGAAGTTGCTGCCTTCTCTCTCTTGAAGATCGGGAGGCAGTGTTCGCCATTCCTCGGGAAACAAGTTTGCCGGTGGGATTCGATTCTCCCGCAGTTCATCGACAACTGCCTTCCGAGCACCTCTTTTGCTTGCAGGTCGAATGTAGACGCGTACGTCGTTGTTCAAGAGAGGGCGGACGACGCTCTTGAGCTGACGAGGTAGTTCAATGAGTTTGTCCGGCTTTTGCGTCCAAATAACTGCATCTAACTGAGCAACGGTTTCAAGGTCACTTAATTTCTCGACCGTCCATTCTTCGCATTTGAACTTGCGGATCTCAAATTGGCGCAGCTCCAAGCCGGATGGCATTTGTCCTACAAAGGCGATTTTCGCGCGCCGCGAACCTTGCATACCTGCCGGTGAAAATTCCCTTATCGCCATATCAATCGTCTCGCGTAAAGAGCGGTTGTTGGTCGCCTCTCGCGAGAGCGCCGCGCGAAGAGCAGATATAGCAATCGGGGTTGCGAGAAACGGAAACTGATTTCAACGAAGGTGATCGCGCATTGTAAAGGATATGACGGCCCTCACTCGGAACGCCTACCGTCATGGCGAGAAACATCGTCATCGCTAATGAAATCACGGTTGCATTAATCGAAATGACCGCCGGCGCGGGTTCATGCCCCCCCAGGATATAGGGGTCGCGGTGCCGTTCCTCTTCTGTCATCATATCGCGCCGGACTTGCTCCGGGTCCAACAGGCCGCTGCAAGTAAAGCAGGCAAAGCCTGGCGCGAGCGCTTGTATGCGGCCGTGGATGCCCTCGATTCGACCATCCTTCGCCGCGATTACAGAGCCGACATCCACGCATGGTATCAAGTATTGATATGCGATCTGTTGAATTACAGCCCGGCTGCCGTGTGAATCCGTGCAAGAAAAGATAAAGTCTGCAGCCAAGAGTTCGCGGGCCGAAGCTGTGCGCGTCACGTCGCCTCGGATTTGATGGACTTGGGCACTTGGGGCAACCGTCTTAATAAGCTCCGCAGCAAGTTCGACTTTGAAGCGCCCGATGTCCCGCGGCTTAGAGCCAACCACACGATTAAGATTAGTTGTTTCGAGACGATCAGGGTCTACTAAAATAAACTTGCGTACGCCCAAGTAGGCCAGCTGTTCAGCCGCAATTGATCCAGTTCCGCCGAGACCAATGATTGCCACAGTTTGTAATTCGAGATGTCTTTGACCTGCAGCACCGAGCGCTCGAATTTGGCGATCAAAGCGCAATGAAATGTCGCTAGATTCAACAGGTTCAAACAGTGTCTTGACGACGGAGCCAACAGATACGACCCGAATTGCGCTTTGGCTTCCGAGTTCCCTCGCCTGCCATCCTCCAGCGCTTACAACCACCGAGCAGTGTCGACCGCTCGGGGTCCGAATGGAGAGGAATTTTGCAAGGCGCCGCTCACCCTCGTCATCAATTAGGGAAAACTCTGGGGGTGACATGCCAGGATGAGAATGCAGAAAGATAATTGACCAATTATTCCGCGCGGCAGTCTTGCTAATGTGGGCGACATACTGAGGTGTAAGCTCTGCGCTTAGTGCGGTCCGCTCGGAGTAGCTTAGATCTTCGGGAAACTCCACGTCATTGACTATTAATCGAATTCGTCCATTCGGTAGCTCCACGGCAGACGCGAATAGAATCGCGCAGCGTTCGGTGCCTGTTCCCAGGACGCCACCAACTATGCGGCTGACATCAAATTCTTGGAGCCGCACATCGATCATCGCGCGGGATTCAATCGTTGGAGAACGACCTTATAATAGTTCGCGAGGCCTCTGCGATTGTTCGGATCCCACATCTGTAGATGCCACGAAAACCAAGTCGTCTTACGCCCTGGAATACTGTCATATGGCAGCACGTTGGCTTCGTTCGACGCTTGGGGGACAGCGCCGTTGGCCAACCGCACGGGCGGTGAGACCCAAAAGCAGTCTGGCTGGGCTGCAGGATATCCAGGCGGAGCAATGAAAAGGACGTCTACTTTGCGCGGTGCCCAGCCTTCAGGCAGCTCTACCCCTGCGACCGTCACGAGATAAGAACCGTCGGCGCGCCGCTGGATCGCCGCGTCGAGGTGCCTAAACTCCTGCAGGTACGCCTGTAGTTCCATGAATTGGTCGCTGATCATTGAAGTCCAAACGTCGCGGGTGGCACCGCAAAGAAGTGTTTGACGCGTTCAACGATATTCACGGATTCACCGTCACTGATGCCCTTGTCCGGCCTATCACCTTCTTCTTCGAGAAAAAGCTGATAGTTTGCGGAAACACTCGCAATGGCCTTTATCTCCGCTCCCGTAAGATCACTTTGTGCACTTTCGTAGCGCTTGGCATCCACAAAAAACGGATGAGGTTTCGGGGCATCTGCCATAGTATTTCTCCTTACTTTTGTTGCGACGTTTGATTCATTTCTTCTTCAAGTTGCCTGCGATTGGCCCACACAATTGGTTGGGTTGACGTCGGGTCGTCTATGCGCAGATGGCGCACAAAGTAGGACAACAGGGATTTGCGAATTGTCTTACTGAGTTTCCCATTCTGCATGCCAAAATCCGTCACCACCGAGTCTCTCTGGCTGAGCGTCAAACTTGGGCTGGGCTCGATCTCGACCACGACGAATCTGTGCCAATCCGAATCATCGGACGGATTTGCACTGCCTGATCGTCGGCCGTGAATTTCTTGTATGCGGGTCAAGACAAAGTCGCGAAATCGCGACGAGCCATAACACCATGCTCTCGCGTGCCAACGCGTACCGTCGAATGCGAAAGCGTGTGGGGCAACCCACTGGCGCGTTGGTGCCGGTCTGCGCATGGACTGATAGGTGATGTCGAGTTCAGCGCCGTCTCGTACCGCCCACAACAGCTGCAAGAGAATCTCTGTACGAACTCGCCGGATAGGAAGACTTACAACATCGCACGGCGGACGCGTGCCAACGTAGCTTATCGACGGGGAGATCGTACCCGCCGTAAGCCCAGCCAATTCATTGAGATAAGTTTGCGTGTCGGGAGCGATCAGAACGGGTTTGAATTCTTGAGCTGTTCGGTAGACCTTCTCGCTACGGTCGTACTTCATGTTGTCTTGCGCCAAGACCATGTACCTAGCGAAGTCCAGCGATGCTTGCTGAATGGATATGTTGAAGAATTCGGCGACTTCCCCGCGGTTGATTTTCCCGTCCCAGAGCAATCGAAATTCTATGAATTCGAGTCGGCGGTCTTGGCCCCAAGGAGCCGACCGAGGGCTGGCGCTCTCCTGAGCAAAGACATCCTGGTTTGGCGTAATGTTCATTTCCTCGTATTAGTCGTAAAAAATGATTAGTCATAAAATATGACGTATTTATGGTGAGTCAAGTTCTTCGGGTACTAAGCTCCATTTATTAATAAAACCAATAGGTTAAATGGGATAACGTCATACGCCGGAAGGCCGGTCGGCAATTCCGGCGCGCCCCATTAACCGCGTTTCGCCCAACGCGACATTCCAAGCAGCACGCTTCGCATTTGTCGGAAGTCAGCAGCAATCACGGCATGGAGAAGCCGCTCGCGCCAGTCTGATGGGACCACCGACGACACAGGTGCCCAGTGCGCATAACCCCGAATTATGATCCGTTTCGGCGAGAAAACGGACCTAGCGATCAACTTTCACAACCTTCGGCGTTGTGCCTCGGTCAGAAGCGCTATCCAGAAAATCGATCTCTATCAGCATCCGACGTTGGGCAAGATTCTGGTACTCAACGACGAGGTACAGCACGTCGAGAAATGGCAATCCCTCTATCATGAACCGCTGATCCATTTGCCTTCAGCGTTCGTTCCCGAGGTGCGTGATGCTCTGATCCTAGGAGGCGGGTCACTGTTCGCAGCCTTCGAGGTTCTGCGTTATCCGACGGTCACAAACTGCACTTTGGTAGACCATGATCCCATGGTTATCGACGTCATGGCGCAGAACTACTCCCATGCGGCTAAGGTAACGAAGGATCCGAGATTTAACTTCGTCTCGTCTAATGCCGTCACATTTCTTGAAAATGCCAAAAGACAATATGATCTGGTGATCAACGACGGCTTCGATAGCGTCCGCGTCGCTTCTGAGTTGGGACAATCAGTATTCGTTTTGATGAGTGGACGCTTAGCAGCCAGTGGCGTATGCGCCGACGTATTTTATCGGCATATCTTGGATGAAAAATATATCGCAGAGGGTCTAAGGGCGTTTCGAAAGACAAACCACGCAGCTTCGCTCATTACCGTGCCCGAATATCCAGGCGTACTTCATCTCCTTGTATGCTGGGGGAGCAAACGCGTTTCGCAAGGACTGCGTTCTCCGATTAATTGCTGTCAAAAAAAATGGATTGCGAAAAAGACAAGTGCGCCAAAACTGCAATTCTACGATCCTCGATTCCTATCGTTCTATCTGTATTTACCGCCATATCTGAAGCAGCTCTAGGCTCTATTTTATGAATGTACGCCGGAAGCTGAGACTGTCTGACGGACTTGTTAAATCATCATAAAATACCTTAGCTCGCCTCCAGGCCTTCGCGCCAATGATGCGTGCATTGCAGTCCCGGCGTTCCGCTGGTTCGCTCAAATATCCATACTGGATGAGATATTGATCCGCGTTGCTCTCTGTGACGGCCCATGCGGAACCAAGCAATGAACAGGTTTTCTGATCGGCGCGCCTTGCTACTGCGATTTTATTGACTTGGAGATAATAGATATTTTTGTAATTCGAAATGTCCAGTTCAATACCCGACTTCCGAGCGATCGTTTGAGCCACAAAGCCGTGCTGTGATGGGCACTTCGCAATCTTTCCGTAAACCTGAGCATGGGCTCCGAAGAAGGTGGGATGAAAGAAATCAGGAATGGCGCGAAGTAGTAGCTTCGTTGGCACCACACCCACGAGACCTTCACCTACAAAACCGTATCGAGCGTACAGCCCCAGGAGGGTTTCGCCGTTGAGGCTTGCGATGCGGAGGGCGGCATCCGAACCAGCGAAGAATTCCATTGCCTGAAACTCCTCGTTGCTGATCTTTCCCTGGAAACTGTAAAGCGTGTTGTAGCGACTAGCATTGTCCATTGGGTCGCCGGGGAAGAGCTGCGAATAAGGGGAGATGAGGCCATCAAAGATTATCTTGTCTCCTTCCTCGACGACGTTTTCATGGAATCCGCGGCGCCAAAGGTCCATAGGACCATCAAAGATCGACCGCCTAGTCGCCCGGGTGATAGCCTCAGTGAAGACATAGCCCCCGATCGCTCCCACGATCGTTTGCGCCGCTGCTTCAAGCAGTGGCCTCCAAAGTAGCTCGGTTGTGAGCTGCATAATTCGGGGTTATCCGTGCTTTGCCAGCGCCAGCCGCGGAAATGTACAATTCTAATTACCATTGTGCACGCCTGAAATTAACCTGCTGAAAGCCTCTCTAAGCCACCAGTAGGCTGCCGGCCAAAAGCAAGACGATAGCCCCCGCCTTCCAGAGCAAGTGGCTAGGATGAAGCTTCTCATTAAGGGGCATTTTGAAAAGACCTTGGGCCATGAACACCAAGGTAAAGCTAATTAGAGGATATAGGGCATCGAAGGCGGTGACCTGCGAGACTGCCGCGAGCGATAGCGCTTGCGCCGACAGCACCGAGCTCGCCGCATCGCAGCTCTTACTGACTGCGATTTTCGGCACATATGAGCGAGAATTCTTGTCGATGAGCAGCGGCATCTTCCCCTGTATGAGGACAATGCCGAGCAAAGCGGCCGTACCGAGCAGCCAAAGAGAGGCGTAAAAACTCACGCCATTTACGCTGTACGTTGAGTTCAGATACTTAAAGAAGTACGCCTCGGCACCATTATATAGCACTGTCAATACGAGCGCGGCCCACACACCTCGTGTAAGTTCAGGCTTGAATTGAAACGTTTTCCCGTCAATCGAAAATGAAATACCGCCGGCCACGAGGAGAAACATCCCCGCGATTTGGGTTGCAGTGAAGTGCATTGCCAGAAGATGGGTGTCTACGACTAAGTAAAGCAGCGGCGCGAGGTAAAAAGCTGCGCTTATAGTGAGTACCTCAATATTTCGCAGAATATACGTCCAGAGAAGCGAGGAGGCCACGCACAGAGGCGCAAAGAGCAGCATCTGCCAGTGGAAGAAAAATTTGACGTCTCCCAGGAAGCCAAACAATCCGATAACGATCGTTGCTAGGAAGAAAAAGACGGTGCGATAAAAACTTGCAATCAGGGTATCTATCGAACGGTTTCTAACTATAGCAAATTTATCGACGACGTCTTGGGCTGCAGACGTAAAGAGAGCACTCAGTTCGAAAAACTGCCACATGGAAAGATTCTAGCACTCCCATCCGACACACTTGCGCCGTTCAGCGCAGTCACTCTTCCGGCCTTACTGCTACCTCGCGGTTAAGTCTCGGCCCCAGGCAGCGCCTTTCACATGCCAAGTGATTCCAGGATATTTGCACGTTCAAGGGTCGCACGAAGGGCTTCATCCGTCACGTGAGTGTAAATCTCCGTTGTCGCTATACTCGCGTGCCCAAGCAATTTCTGGACAAAGCGGATGTCCACCCCTGTCTCTATCAAAAGCGTCGCCGCAGTGTGACGCAGCATATGGGGTGTAACTCTTCTCTCTAGCCCGGCGCGCGCGGCAAGACGCCGGAGCTTGGATCTGACAGATTGTGGCCTCATCGGCCCACCCACTCTGTTGACGAGAAGCGAGCCATCGGACCCGCCTCCCAACCGACGCAATGTAACCAAGCGCAGTAGGGATCCTCGGAGGGATTTGTCCGCGACATACGCGATTCGATCTCTTGAGCCTTTTCCGTGAACTCGGACCGCCGACGCATCGGGCGAAATGTCACTTACTTTTAAGCTGCACAGCTCCCCTACCCGAATGCCCGTCGAAACCAACAAACGACATGCCGTAATCATGTCCTGATCCCTCTTAGGCCTCTCTGCCGAGTGGACCAGTGAGTTTAAAAGCTTTACGGACTCGGATCGGACGAGCGCTCTGGGAAGGCGTTTCCTTTTGGGCAACTTGGGGCGCCAACTCAAGAACGGGCTTTTTGCCTTACCCAATTCGTTCAGGTAGCCAAAGAAGCACCGGAGACACGCTATTCGCCGCTTAACTGTGGCAGGGCTTAGCCGTCGGACCGAAACCATTTGCTCTAAGTACTGCTTGATGTGCTCTTCCGTGAAGCGATCGCACGTTACGTTCGCGGGGAGACTTCTCTCGAAATCCGATAGATCTAAGTTGTAAGCCTGGACAGTGTAGTGCGAGTGTCTGCGCTCGGATGCGCAATATCGGAGAAAGTCATTTTTTGCTGATGAGAACTGCATTTCGAACCCCTGTTTCAAGGGCGCGACTGTGACCGGAATAACGAAGCCCGGCGCGTGATTGAGTGTGTGTGGTTAATGCAATTACCATGACGGGCAAGCACTGTCGGTCGAAGAAAAAGCTTCGTTTCATTTTAAGCGAGCGGGCGCCGATTGCTCTCAATGCTTGCCGATTTTTTCTATTCCGTAAAATAACGGATATTGTACGAAACGGCGCGTCCCTTCTTTGCAATGGCGTGCATAAGAATAGGATCTGCGCTCAAAAGGCATGCCTATGACAGTGGTAACGATCGGGTCGATCCTTCTCGGCATCTATCTCACGCTTCAGGGTCTGAACCTCGTTCTTTCTGAAGCAGCGAAGGACCGGATAAACCAGGCGCACTACAACGCATGGTTTGTGGTCGCTCAATGGAAAGAGCGCGTAACTTCCGATTGGTTATTCGAGCCTGCGTTTCGAAAGTGGTTTGTACTGGTAGCGATAGCCATTTCCGTAACCTTGGCCGCGCTCGACGCGACATTGTTCTTTTCACACTTTGAGGAGCGAGGCGCGTATAATTTCCTCTTCTATGGAATCGCGATCCCTTTCGGCGCGGCGCTGGGGTGGCTGATATTTATTTTCATTATGAAAAAAGGAATCGTTAGGCCTTTGCTTCGGGCAACTGGCGTTTTCGCTGTGATGGCCGTCCTCGCGGTAATTGTAGGATACAAATGGCTGCTGGTGGGCCTATGGTTCGATGACCCCGACGTCGATCAGAAAGCCATTTTGCCCGAGTTCATAACATGGACCATGGCCTTCTACGCTCAGTTCACGGCTGCGATGTTTTGGTGGGTGGCCGTCTTGCCGCTCGTCTTCGTACTGGCGCTGCAACTGCTACTCTTTATTGCTGAAGCATTCCTTCAACATCTGGCACAGTCGAAGCATGGCGCCCTAGCCGCCTGGGCAGGACTGGTCAAACTCTTAAAAGGATAGCTCGCATTTTGGCCAAGTGAGGAAGGCACTCATCTGTATGTCGACCGCAGGGCGAGCGCACGGCGGCGTGAGAACGCGGGCGCTCCGCTCCCCTGTTGCTACTGCAGTGGATACGCATATGGAAACGTTAATGGTTGCCGTATCCATAGGGCGCGTCCACAAGATGCGAGCAAATTCACCAATAATTTCAAATATCGATATTGAAGACGCGCGAACATTCCGCCCGCGACAGGGGTTATTGGTTGATTGTTTTGTTGTTATTCCCCTCTACGGGGGGAGTCCTGACGGAAGGTTGGAAAGAGAAAGTTGGAGTTGAAACTCCAGGCGCCACCTACGGTGGCTCGGACCCTCGACCTAAAGGTCGGGGTCCTCGTTTGACGTGGAGGAGACGACCGGGGAAAGACGTGGTCGCCAATACATAAGCGGAGGGAGCGTCAGTCCATCCGGACCAAAGGGCGCTCCCGCTGACTATCCCGCCGCGGTGTCATAACGAACACCCTTGCGGGCTATCGGACAGCAGAGCCGTCCGATAGTCCTCGGGCGTCGCGTTATGCCTCTCGCGCCGCTGCACGCGCCGATAGAGTGCTAAGGGCCGAGGCGGCATCGGGCGCACCACAAGGATCCCAAACGCTGCAATCAATCCGCTCGCGGCCGAGTCGCCTGCGGAACCCGTGAGGCAAGCCTCACGTGAACCGCAGTCGAGAACGGTCGGCGAGCGGGACGCGTCATCGGCTGCGGGAATGCCCCGCGACAAGCGCGTGGCGAACCCGCAGCCATGCGCGTCCATGCCAAGGAAGCGCCCACCCGCCCATACGGGTGCGCCCGAACGCGCCGGCTTCGCATCGCGTGATCCTGACTTAGGTTCGCTCCGCACGCTCCCCCATGGTAGCGGGCGCAGCCCAGCGTCAAGGGGCGAGCCCTTGACCCCGGGCGCCCGTCGCCCGCTGCGCCGGGGAGCGGCTTGCGGAGCAGAACGCGCCGCGAGCGGTCGAACTTATCAGCGCTCAAACCAATCCAAACAATCGTATGGGAATTGATATCTATGCGGAGTGGGACGGCATGACCGAGACGGAAGAGATAGCGCAGCACAATGCGCTCCTCTGCACCGGGTTCGGCCATGTCGGCTACTTGCGCGAGGCGTATCACGGCGAGCCGTATGCGACGAAGGTCCTCGTGCCCGAGGCCTTCGAAGAACTGCGCGTGCCAATCCACGCCGCGACGCTCAGGAGCCGGTTACCGGCCACGCTCGTGGTGGCAAGAGAGCGCGAGCGCCAGATCTACGACGCGTCCGACAGTGAGATCGAGGGCGTGCTCCAGAGCTATTGCGACTTCGTCGCACTGTGCGAGCAGAAGGAAGCTGAGACCGGCGAGCCCTGTCTCATTATAGCATCCTACTAGCGCGCCCTTACCCGCCCCTCACGGGGCGGGTAAGCCATGCTTCCGCTCTGAGGAGGATCGCGGCCTCGGTGGGCTCCCCAGCGCGGTCCGGGAAAGTGCCTCGGCCGCACCTATCGCCGAGCAGTCAGTCGCTGCTCAGCAACTTGGAGGCCAAAACCGCCCCAAGCCTAGTCACAGGATTAACTGCGATAACCACGTTGGTGACCGCCTTGATTTGCCCTTGCATGTGGTCTCCTAGGATGACATATCCAGTGCCCACGGCTGGAAAAAATTTCCGCTGGTGAGGATATACCGGTGCCTGCGAGACGGCTCGCCTGGGCCTTAATCGATCTGCTCCGTCGCCTTCCACCGAAGGACGACAGGGGCATCAAATTGACCCTCAACAACCTTCGCGACGAGCTTCTGCGGTGGGACGATGCGTCAGGCGATTTGCTGACGTTAGAGGGGCTTTTTGGCCACGATGTCGAGCGTCTAACTGTCGAACAATATCGAGACGCGGCTGCCATCATACGGCGCTACGTCAGACAACGCACCAGCGAAGATCAGCACCTGTCAGAAGCGGCAAAGCAGTTCGTGCTGCGCTTCTGCACGTTTCATAACGTCGTCCGCATACTGACTGATACCGATACGCTCCACCGCATGGCGCGGATGGAACCAGTTCCGAAGCCCAAAGGTCTGGATAGCGACGACCCCAGTTCAGATCATTTGGTGCGCACTGGTCATCCCGCGGAGACTGCGAACGTCGAGATCCCCGTTAGCGCGAACCTGTATGGCAGCAGACTCGTCAGCTATTTTTATATCGCGGGTGACGATTTCCCTGACGTGGCAGATGCAAAAGGGCAGCAGCACCTCCTCGAAAAGCTCGTTGTCCATGACTCAGATGAGTTTGTGTACTTCCTCGGACGGACGCGACATCAATCGGGACACGGTAAGTTGCCGATTTTCATGGAGGCCAAGCACGATCCCTATGAGCATGTTTGGAAGCCGCTCGAAATCCGGGAAAAGCAGTGGTTTCTGTTCGACGGTAAGGCGCCACATTATTGGTTCGCCGAGAAGGACACCGTAGCTTTTTACGTGGGCGGTTCGGCCGGGGGACTTTGGAGGAAGCCCATAGCATTCGGGCGATCGCACTCAGACTCTTCGCCCGGCGGATCCTATCTACCTTTTGTATTGGATTCTAAGCGCGAAGGCTCGCGTCGAAAGAAGACAGCTACGATCGTTCCGTCTTCTGCGCCCGCCAAACCGGCTGACTTGCCGACCGTCGAAAAATTGACATCCAAGACGGTCCAGAACCTTCTCGGCAAAAGACTTCGGCGACGGCGCGACGCATATCAAATATCGGCTGGGCGGGTTCAGGAGTTGAACCCGGATGTTAGAGGTATTCAGGCAAATACGATCGGCAAGATCGAAAATGCTACCTTCGAAACGCTCCATATGCGGACGATTGCAGAATTCGCAGAAGCGCTGGATTTAACGCCGGTTGAGTTGTTTGTCCGGGACCCACCGTATGATTGGGCCGCTACCTTCAAATCCAATTACAAGCTCACGGCGGAGGACGCGCCTTCCGGATTCGACTTGCCAGCGCTCTCTTCGGATCCTGATGTGGTACCGCTGTTCGATCAGAGCAGGCTGCGCGAACCGTTCGCCATTCGGCCATATCTTCTTCGGCCAAAGAAGGCTTCGGCGTTGACCAAGCTGCAATTCTGGCACGGTGAAGCGGATGTGGCATTGCTTACCCTTGAAGGCAGGGTAGCTGTGTACGTGGCGCCCGACCCTCTCGTGCTCGCCCTCGAGTTGGCTTTCATCGACAAGATAGAAATGATCTCTGGCGCTTCGGCGGCATGTTTCGAGCTGGAGTGGGAAATGGTGAATGACCTGGTCGGCAAGCGACGACTCGTACTTCTCGACGACGTCAAGGTAGGCGAAGCCTTTCATTTCAACGCCGCGCTGCCACACGCCGTGGTCGCGGCGGACGACAGAGAAACGACAGCCGTTGTCGTGACGATCCGCAATGACCGTCGGCTGCCGGAATATTGGGTCGATAAGCGACGCGAGGGCCGATAACGTTGGCACGGCGAACCCGCATTCTGCTTTTCTCTCCCGAACTTCGTGAGCGGACCTACCAGGGGCGTCCGCCGATCTACTATCTTTCTTCAGTGCTTCGTGCCGACGGGTACACAGTCGTTACCGCTGACGTGGACATCATAGGTCGCCGGCAGTTCGTCGATCTGCTCAAGAGCTTTTGCCCGGATATCGTCGCCGGTTCTTCGCTTTCCGTTCAGATCAACGATGCTCTAGCGCTGTTCGGCTTGACGAAATTTCATAGCCCCAACTCCATCACCGTGCTCGGCGGCAGCCACGCGACGGCAGCCGGCGAATATCTTTATCCTCTTCACACGGACATCATTGATGCTGTCGTCGTCGGCGAAGGCCTTACGACCATAAGGTCCATTGCCGGCTTGGTCGAAAGATCGCAATGGGCCTCGCGTAAATACGATTTGCCGGGCTTGCTTCTATGCGATGGGGACGCCCCGGTTTGGGGTCCGCCGGCCCTTCCCGAGTCGCCCGAGGACTACATTCAAGATTTATCCTATCACCACGACAGTTACGATTTCGAGATTCTCGCTGAAGCCGACGGCAAACGCCGAGCGACGTTCCAGATGATGACCGCCTTCGGCTGCCAGAACGCGTGCTTTTTTTGCTTCTCGAGCACGAACCTGCGTGGTGAAAGCCGTCGGACGGAAAGGCGCATGTCAATTGCCGCGGTCGATCGCGCACTGAGCAGCGCGCGTCGCTTGGGATTTCAAGCCGTTTATTTCGATGATGACACGTTCACGCGCGTTAGATCACACGCGATCGAGGTCGCGAGGCTGTGCAAAAAATACGATCTGATCTTCGGCTGCCATACCCGACCCGACTGCGAGGATCCTGAGCTGATCGCCGAATTGGCGCGGTGCGGTTGCCGATACATGTTCTCGGGCTTGGAGTCGGTCGTTTCGGAGATATTGCTCGGCGCCAACAAGACGCGCGATCCAGTCGCATATCGCGACGCCTATCGGCATTCTTACCGATGCAAGGCCGACGTTCAGCTGCCGACCTCTGCTTTTTTGATTCACGGCATGCCGCGGCGTGTTCTCAAGCACAATCAAACACCCCGCGGCGGAGCCGATTGGAGCACCGATTGTCTCGAGGATAGCTTTGCGTCCATCGACTTTGCGGTATTCGAACTCGATCCCGCCTATCTATCGATGAACATTCTTCGCTTTATACCCGGGGTTCCATTTTCTGAAAGTTCTCATTTCGAGTTTCTGCGACCAGTCACTGGTAAGCTCCATGGCGGTTACTTCGACGCAACGTGGCTTAAACTTCACGGCCTGGAAGACCCGCGATGCTTTCATCCTATCTTGAGAGCGTTTGAAGGCGCCGGGTCGCCGATCCCAAGGCACATGGCGCCTGATCGTTGCTACAAAATTCTCGACTATGCCGTTCGAGCGGTGAACGAGAAAAATCAAGAACGGTCACGCAACCAGACGCAGGTAGTTGTTGACCCGTGGTTCAGGCGGCATTTTCTGAAAGAAGAGCGCGTCGGCGGCAGGCTAACCTACGCATTGGCTCCCTTCGACATGATTGATACGTGGCCGCACCGCGATGCGCAGCCGGGCGGCGCCAAAAAGGAAGCCGCAACCGCAGAATTTTGATGAGGCGGCTTGCGGCGCCAGCGGAGGAATTTAATCTTTGTACTGTCGCGGAAAAATTTTTCTGAGCCTGTTGATGGATTCTTTTGCTCGTGCATAATAGTGGGGTGCAGAGGTCGCTTGAGACTCCGCACCCCGCATCAGCAGCTCTAATCTGATGCATCCTCTGAGAGGACTAAGTAATTGTTTCATAATAAGAAAAACAGTCAAGGAATAAATTCATAGAGCTGCTGGTGCCTGTCCGTAAGGAGGGCACCATGATGAATTGGCCTTTTGAATTCTACCTGGACCCAGAGCCGGAGGGGGGGCGCCCCAGCCGGCTGCCGCCTAAGCGGGACCGCCGCCGCGGCAACCGCCCACGCCGCCGCACCCATGACCAGCGGCGCATCCAGGGGCGCCGCCCAAGCCGGCGCCCTCACCGGTTCAGCGCAGACGTCGATCGCCGCTTGAAGCAACTATCGGCTACGGACAACTGGCATGGTCCGCTCGCCCTCATCGAAGATAGCGTTATCTTTACCCTCGCCATCCTTCTCTATCTGTTTAATCGGTCATTGCTTCCCGCATCTGCTGTCCTCATTGGCACTCGCCAGCGCGGGCTAGCGACCCTCCTTCACGAAGCATCGCACTACACGCTCTGCCGCTGGCGCTGGTTGAATGTCGCCATCGGCAGCATTGCCGGTTGGCTCATCTTCCAGACCTTCATCCGGTACTGGCAGACCCACGTGAAGGCGCACCATCCGTTTCTCGGCGATGAAAACCTGGATCCCGATATCAAAAACTACCTTGATCAAGGCCTGTTCGAGCACAACGGCAAGTCCTTCGTGCTTGTTCATGTGATCCCGCTCATCCTCGGCCTCAAGTCCGTTCGCAACTTGGCGAGCCTGATCCGCGATCGGCTACTCCCCGCCGGCCTGTCGACAATGTCAGCGGCAGGCGCAATCGAATACGTCGGCTTCGTCGGCTTCTGGACCTTGCTGATCACAGCGGCGATTTCGTTCGGGTTTTGGCAGGAGCTTTTACTGCTCTGGCTTCTCCCGTATCTCACCGTGTTTCAAACGGTGAATTGGGCGATTGAAGTCGCCGAGCATTTCCCGCTGACCCGCTTGTTCGATACCGAGTTGGAAATGACGCGTAATCGGCGTGGTCCGCCTCTTGAAAACTTCTTCACCGGCATTCACGGCGAGAGCTGGCATCTTGTGCATCATCTTCGGCCGGGTATCCCGTTCTGGAATGTCGCGAAGGCCCATCAAGTCATGATGGCCGACCCGCAATATGCCGCCGCTAACGCGGTCAACGGCGGCTTGTTCATGCGCGGCCCGATGAAAGAGCCAAGCATTCTGTCGCTTCTCAACGAGCAGCTGCGCAAGATCTCGGCGGCTGACGAAATGAATTAACACCAAATGGAGAAAACCGTGCGCGCAATCGTCGTCCTGAACCGAAATGCGTCCCTGGTGTCGCAGCTCAACGCCTGCGGCCACATCTGCCTTGGCTTGGGGAACAAACTTGAGACTGCCAACCTTATGCTGCGTTCCTTCAACGACGCCGACGGCAACAATGTCGCCATCCTTACTGATCATCCGCTGATCGTTCTCTCGGCCCGCAGCAGCTCCCACATTCGTGACGCTCATGTTCTGGCCCGGCGGGCCGGCATTCCCGCGAACGCGTTTTTCTCCTGCATGACGACCGGCGAACCCGCCAATCAAGAGGTTTCGGTCGCCGAGACTCCGCCCGACAATCTCGAGTACGTAGCGCTTGCACTGTACGGGGATGGCGCAAGCCTTAAGCCCATAACCAAGCGCTTCTCCCTGTACCGCCACGGCGACTCTAAGCTGTCGCCCGATGACGCTCCCTTGGAAACAGCAGGCTAACAGACTTGCTTGCCCATGGCGTTTAGCGCCTTCAGTGTAGGCCGCTAATTTTCCCGCACGATACTCCTGGCATGAACGGGGACGGAAGCGAACGATAGATTCGTCGGCCTCAGTCTCGAGCAGGACGTGTCGGCTACGCTACGCGATATTGATTCTGATCTGTGATATTTTGATCAGGACTTTCCGGGGTCCCGCGACCACACAAGCAAAAGGGGGGGCCACACTTATGGATGCGCCTGGCGTCACTCCCCCCACGGGGGGACGTAACATCGTTATCTTGTCTGACGGCACCGGCCAGCGCGGCGGCGTCTATTTCGACGAGACACGGACCAACATTTATAAGCTTTACCGCGCGGCGCGCTGCGGCCCAGACTCTTCGGTTCCCCCACAACAGCAACTCGCGTTCTACGACCCTGGCCTTGGAACGCAAACCACGCGCGATGTTCTGACGTCGCTTGGGCGCACTGTCTACAACTACGTCAGTCAAGCGACCGGATTGGGCCTCACCCACAACATCATTGATTGTTACACCGCGATCATTCAGCTATGGCGGCCCGGCGATCGGATCTTTCTCTTTGGCTTTAGCCGCGGCGCGTACACCGTGCGGTGCCTCGGCTCCGCACTGTGCCTCTCGGGAATCCCGACCAGCGGCAAAGACGGTCAGCCGCTGAAACTAGACGACGCCTCGGCCCGCAAGCTCGCTACCCGCGCGGTCAAAAGCGTATATCAGCACGTGAGCTCGCCTCGCGATACGCAATTCCTAGATCAACGCAAAGCCCTCGCGCAGCAATTCCGATCCGATTATGCGGCATCGAACGACCCTAGCGCGTTTCCCTTTTTCATTGGCGTGTTCGACACTGTTGCGGCACTTTCCGACCGTGGATCGTTACTCATTCTTTCTTCCGCCTATTTGGCTGTCCTAGCCGCTGTATCCTTTCTGTTGCATTGGCTAACCGCAGCGAGCACAGGCTACTGCGCGGCGTGGCTCGGCCTCACCACCTTCTGCGTGCTGCTCGCCGCTTACGTCTACACCCACCTGAAATTCTCGATGCGTTTGCCTGGCTATAATTGGTGGCAGACCATTCACCTAACGACCTTTCGCCAGAAGTTCTATGACGAGCATCTCGATGACCGGGTTGCCTATGCTCGCCATGCAATTTCCATTGACGAGCGGCGAGCGGACTTTAAGCGGGTCCGTTGGGGTAGTTCGCTCACCGCCATTGATGGCGCGAAAATGGATCGTTTCGAGCAGATATGGTTTGCCGGCAACCATGCCGACATCGGCGGCGGGTACCCCGAGAATGAATCACGCCTTTCAGACATATCCCTGCAATGGATGGTCGAAGCTGCCTGCGATCGGCTTGGCGACGAAGGCCTGTTGCTTGATCGGACTGTCCTACAGCCTCACCCGGCGCCAAATGGCATGCAGCATGACGAGACCAGGAACGTGCTATTTCGCCTGGCCGGAAAGTCCGACCGCGATCCGCAGCCCGAAGCGGTCTTGCACCCAACCGTCGCTCAAAGAATCAGGCTCGACGGCGTCCTCCAGTACGACCAGGTCGCGCCGTACCGGCCAGAGGCGTTGCGCGGTCATCGGGATTTTCCAGGCGCCTACGACAACATTCCCCTGCCCCGCCAAACGTGTTCCCAACGCATCCGGGCCAGTGGGCAGAAGCAAAAGAGCCCTCCAGCGAATTCAGCAAAAGGTTTTAGCGAGCTCAAGGAGAACACCATGGACCGCTTCGTATCCTGTTTGGCCCTCCTGCTGCTTGCGATGTGTTTAGCAGCCGGGACACTCATCCTCGGCTACCAAGCCTTTGCCTGGTTACAGCACGGTACGTGGCCGGCGATGCCGATCGATTTGGTGTTGGGTTGGATAAAAAGGATCGGCGCGGATTGGGCCGGCTTGCAGGCGATATACGCCTGGCTTCTCGCGTTGCCGCTGGCGCTGTTTTTCTACGTTGCCGGAGTTCTGATCTTTTGGGCTGGAGGCATCTGGTCCGCATCGCTTTACAAGAAAGCTGCGCAGGCGCAGGCCAAGATGGTAACCCCTGCGCAGATCCATACATAACATGCGCCCGAGTGTTCAGTGTGCCTTAGTCGCATTCAAATGATGCGGTCTGTATTCCGTAGCGCTCCAGTTCGGCATCAAGCTTTTTGAGAACATCCGGCCAGCCTTCGCTGAACCCTTGGAGGTTGATGCCTTTCTGTGTGCCGCAAACCGTGAGCGGGTACAAGGTCCCCGGAGGAACGATCTGTTTCATGGTGTCAAAGTCACCGTACATCGGCATGCCACCGACCATAACCAGTTCGACGTCCGCAGCGGTTGAGATGACGATAGAATCGTAGGGAGTGACCGTGTTCGGCCGCGGCCGCAATATCACGAGGTCCGCGTACTTGTCCTTCGCAATGGTGCCGATACGACCATCGAGGCGCGCGAGTTGGGCCGGTATAGAAGTCGCCTTCTGCACCAACACATCCGACTTGAAGTACGTAAAATTCGTGTTGATGAAATTGAGCTCCTGGAGCATTCCGGCACTTCCGGTTGGACTCCAGTCGGGGGCTACTGCGATGGGCACCTTGGCGTCGATCGCCGCCGCTATGTTGGTTGTACTCCCGTACAATTCTTCATTGCTGCGCGGTGACCAGACCAATCCCATACCATTGCTAGCCATGTCCATAAAATCCGCATAGGCCAGCGCGCTCCCGTGAACGATCAAGATGTTTTGGCCCAAGATTTTCCGTTGCTTGAGCATCCGGAATTCGCGATGCGCGCTTGAATCGGTGGACGCCCCCTCTGATAAATGAATTATCAAACTACGGAGCCGGCCGGACTTCAGTTCGCATTGGTAATACGTGATTTTGTCGTCCGGCAGCTCCAAAGGGAATATTTCGTAGGCGACCACATTCGCCGCGTCGGGCGGGAATGCGGAAGAATCGCCAGGACATGGTTGGGGGTCAGGCGGAAATGGCGGGAAGTCCGGAGTCAGATCAAGATTGCGGGCCAGACCTTGCGTACAGGGCTTTGACCTGCCGTCGCTGCCAACGACAGAAGTCGCACCGCCGATGAGCGCTTTCACTTCAGCAAATATGTCGGCCTCACACCCGAGACCGTCAGTCATCATTTTTCCCTGCGGGGTCCGCATCAGGCGGTCGTAGTCAGGAAAGTCCTGCCATTCATAACGGTTCGAGAATTTTCTTGCCGGACTCCACCGTGGAAGCATGTTCCAGACCAGGTGGTCATGGAGATTGATGAAGCCCGGGAGCACTATTCCGGTGATCGGGATCTCTCGCGCTCCCGGGGGTGTGGCCACCGAGGTTCCGACATCGGAGATTTTCTGATCGGTCACGACCACACTTCCCGAGCTTATTACTGTATCGGGAGTGACGATCGTCCCTTTGATGATCCAAGAATCCGCGTTCGCAGAATTATAGAAAGTCGAAAATAACGCCGCGGCTGTACATATTGTAAAAACGTGCCTCATAGCCCCCTCCGCCGATGACTGCGCACCAATCCTTTGTTACAATTCTGCAGGATTTTGCCAGCCTGCGCGAGATAGCCAAGGGCTCTATTTGGGGGAAGCGATTGGACGACGCGCTCGTAATGGTCGCTTTTGTGGGCGGCAAACCGAACCATCGTAAATCCCTGTCGCCAAGGAAGATGCCGGACCCCGGGCTTTAAGAGGTCCCGCTTGCAATGGGCCACGAGATCGGAGCCGCGAGCAGTCGGTGCTTGAACCATGGCGGTCGAAATGCCGTAAGTGTTTCGAAGCGCTCGTCGTGAAGTTTCCTCTAACTTCCAACATACGTGCGATTTCGAGCAACAGTTACGAGTTTTTCAACAGAGACGTGCGAACGCTTGGGTTGTTTCCTGCAACCTGCACTGCAACGCAGAAATACGGCAGTGCCTAGACCCTGAAGCGTGCCAACCTGGCTACTCGTTGGACCGATCACACCCGCCGCTTCGCCAAGAAGAAACGTCAGGATGCTTTCTTACCATCGGCGATTTACGCCGGCTTCGTCAGGTGCCCAGCGGTTTGCCGAAGTTTCGTGCGCACCAGATAGCGTTCCGTCATACGTTCAGCTGTAGCCTTGCAGGTGACACAGAATCCGAGAAAGCCCAGGATCGCCGACACTGCCCATTTCAGGAGGTCGAATGGATTCACATCTCCCTCAATTGCCTTGCGTCCAAGTAATCGCAACATCGCGCGGACTTCTTTGCCTTTGACCAAACTGAGGCGCGCCACAATAGCCGCTTCTTCCGGTGATTCGATGAGGCTCAAGGTATCGAGAGCGCTTGCGATGCCGCCACTTTCGTACACGTTTGCAATATCGCCTGCAAAGTCGGAAAGAGCGCCTAACTTTCCCGGATTTCGAAGGACCGCCCCCAATCGCCAGACCAATTTTGTATTCAACCGGCCTTCGCGTTCGGCGAATTTTAGAAGCGAGAGTTCCGGCCGAACGGGAGCCGACGCAAGCCCGAAGCTTACTACGGTGAGTGCGAGACCGGTCCCCGACAGCGCGAGCACTACGGGGTTATAAGGCTCTCCTACCAGGCAATGATATGCTTCGCTGGTAAAGTCTCGAGCATCGCCATAGCCGACATAATCGGCAGCCAATACGCCCGCGAATCCGCCAGGGCTATTTGGCTTTCCGTCTAGAAAGCTGCGCGAAAACTCTGTCGCGCTGCCGATGACTGTATCCCGGTTCGCGCGTTGTTGTTGCACTTCATTTAGTAACGCTCGCGGAACGTACACATTGTGTTCGCGGGCGAGCGCAACAAAACTTTCTGCGAGGTCGATGTCACTTTGGCCAAGCGCGGCGTCGATCTGATCCGCGGCCACATGGGGTCTGAGCACGCGATCAACGTTCCAGTCAGCGATCTGAACCGGATCCCCTGTTGCGCTTATTCGCGCAGCCACAAAAAACTCGCTAGCCGGCAGCGACGTTGCGAACCCGAACACCAGGATTCGGGTGCATGTTAATACTGGATGTCGCCACAAACGCGCAAAAAGAGATCGCTTCATGAGCATCTCCGCCGAATCGTTTGCGAGCTGCGCAGTATACATCGCTCGTGTGAAGTGCAATGTACTGACATATCCGCATGGGACAAATGAGCTGCGACCAAAGACTTAGCCGGACGAATTCCGCAACGTCGATGCTCGTTGTCGCGGAATTATCGAATCGCCGTTCAAGAGGGGTCAGAGAATCGTGGATATGGGTCTACTGTGCTCGCTGCGGCCACAGCGCGCCGATGACCTTGGCGCAATTCATCATCCGGTGGGGTCCAGACGCATCGAGCGGCCTGTTACGCAAGAATGCGCGCTGCACCGTCTGCGGTCACAAGGGCGCGACGCTTAGTCACCCGGGATGGGGCGGCACTTAGGTGGGATTTTTGCCGTTTCCGGCAGGCCGGAGATAGCGCGATGAGAGACAAAAAAGAGACAAAAATTTTGCCCCTTCGAAAAACCCTTAAAAATGGCGCGCTCGGAGTGATTCGAACGCCCGACCCTCAGGTTCGAAATCTGATGCTCTCAATAAACTCGGTTATGACGTGATGGCTTGAAAGCTTGGCTGCTTGAATTGGTCGAGCATGTCTGCCCAATCCTGTAGTAGCTTTTTGCGCTCTGAAAGATATTGCGATCTGTTGTATGCGCGGCGCACTGTGTTGTCGTCCTCATGTGCCAGCGCAGCTTCGATCACGCGCCCATCGTATCCCCGTTCATTGAGTATGGTGCTCGCCGATGATCGGAACCCATGAGCGCAGTGCTCATCGCTCGCGTATCCCAACCGCCGCAGAACGCTGTTGAAAGCATTTTCGGAAAGCGGGTGCCGAAGCGAACGGACCGACGGGAAGACCAGATTATGTTCTGTCGTGAGCGGCCACACTTCACGGAGGACTTCCAGCGCCTGCTTCGACAGTGGCACGTCATGCGGCCGTCGCATCTTCATCCGCTCTGCCGGGATACGCCACATCGCAGACGGCAATACCACCTCCTTGCGCTGCATAAACCGAACTTCGATTGGACGGGCCATGGTGAGCGCAAGGAACTGGAGCGCCGCTTTTAACGTCGACCACCCGGTGTAAACATCTATCTCGGCCAGGAGAACTCCGAGTTGGCGTTCATCCGTAATAGCTGGTCGGTGCGTCACAACAGGGGCAGCGAGCGCGCCACGGAGCGCGTAGGTCGGGTCTGTGGTTGCCCGCAACGTGGCGATAGCCAGGCGGAACACTGCCCCGATGACGCCCCGCAACCGCTTCGCTGTTTCCCGGCGTCCGGCCTTTTCGTGCTTTTGCAGAAGGACAAGGATTTCGAGCGGCGTGATTTTCGCTATCGGCCGCTTGGCGAGAGGCGACGCGAGATCGAGCAGCAGCCACCGGTTCTTGCTCAACGTAACCTGCGTCACACCACTTGCTTCCAGCCTTTGCAGATACTCTTCTGCGATTGCGCCGAACGTGTTTCTTCCAGCAACCTCAGCGTTCAGTTTATCCTGCTTTTTCTGGTCTGACGGATCGATGCCGTTGGCGAGCAGCTTGAGCGCTTCGTCGCGCTTCCCTCTCGCATCGGCAAGTGACACTTCGGGCAACGACCCAAGCGACAGCATTTTCTCCCTGCCGCCGAATGTGTAGCGGAGGCGCCAGAGCTTTCCACCTGTCGGCTTCACAAGCACATACAGCGCATTGCCGTCGGAAACCCTGTACGGTTTCTCTTCCGGTTTCAGCTTCTCAATTCCTAATGCTGTGAGCATGGGTACGAGTCCCTCGGGTTGCAGAACGTACCCAGAATCGTACCCAGAAAACGTGGGTATGTCACCGGACGCGACGGTGAACGGTGGTAAATGAGAATTGCAAAAGTTCCTGATACACGGGCACAAGTGTGCACTAAGAACAATGGCGGTGCATGAGGATGGTGCCCGTGGAGGGACTCGAACCCCCATTCCTTGCGGAGCGCGATTTTGAGTCGCGTGCGTCTACCGGTTCCGCCACACGGGCATAGAACGAACTCTATATATTCGGTTGGCGATTGCGTCTATCGGCCGCCGGTACCGGCCACCGCATGCTCCCGACGGCCTTGCTTCCGCCTTCAGGATCGGCACATTGCTGCCACGCGGTGCGGGGCGGCTTAGGGCAGATTCATCGATGAAGCAGAATTGGGTCAATCGGCTCTACGCCGAACCGGCCGCCGCCGCCGCGGCGGCGATTTTCGTGCTGAGCGTGGCGACCATCGCCGGCGCGTGGTTTTTCGAGTTCGTCGTCAAGCTGCCGCCCTGCCCGCTCTGTCTCGAAGAGCGTATTCCGTATCACGTCGTCATTCCGCTCTCGCTGCTGATGGCAATCGCGGCATTCGTTCACGCGCCGCAAAAGCTGCTCGCCGTCGGCTTCGTCGCCATCATCGCCGCCGTGCTGTGCGGCGCGGCGCTCGGCACTTATCATGCCGGCGTCGAATGGCACCTTTGGGCCGGGCCGGCCGACTGCTCCGGGCCGATCAGCGACATCAAGGCCGGCGGCGCGCTGCTCAATCAGTTGCAGTCGATCCACGTCGTGCGCTGCGACGAGGCGGCGTGGCGCTTCCTCGGCATTTCGCTTGCCGGCTACAACGTCCTGATTTCGCTGCTGCTGGCGGCGATCGCGCTTTACGGCATCCTGGCGCGCCGGCATACGACCTGAACCGTCAGCGCGTCGGCGCCTTGATCGAGGTCTTTTGCGGCCTTTGCACGCGGCGTGAAGACATGCGCAGCGACGTTTGCAGCGCGTGCATCTGAGCCTGCGCGGCCGCAGTCGCGCCCGCTTCGATGGCGCGGTATGTCTCGATCAACCGGGCACCGAATGGCGTCAGCGCCGCACCGCCACCGCGCGCGCCACCCGGCTGGGCCACGACCACCGGCTCGCGGAAGCAACCGTTCATGTCGTCGACCAACAGCCAGGCACGCCGGTACGACATCGAGAGCGAGCGGCCGGCCTTCGAAATCGAACCGGTCTTGCGGATCGCTTCGAGGAGGCGGATCTTGCCGGGTCCGAGTGCACGGTCCGGACCGAAATCGATCCGCAGTGTCAGCCGGATATTGCCCATCGCGCGCCCCGCGTCGCTAACCGTCGCCCTCGCTCAACCGTGGAGCAACGTCATACCGTGTAGTGTATCTTGCGCGCGTATTGTAGACTGGGCTTTTAAAAGCAAGTGATGCAGAAGCGTGCCGATAATGGCGGCAAGTCCTGAAGAATTGCGCAAATAATCAACGAATCTTCGGCGGCATGGCACTGGCACGCGCCACGGCGATGGACTAACCTTCCGTCGCCGCTTTGACACGATTTTGACGTATCAGCATTGCGACGGCGCAAGGAGAGCAATCATGGGTTTGTTCGATAGCCTGAAAGGCGCATTGGAATCGGAAGCTTTGCCGGCAATGCTCAACACCGTGCTGGCGCAGACGCAATACCACGATCTGCCCGGACTGGTAGCGGCTCTCGAGAAGGGCGGCCTCGGCCCGCAGGTTCAGTCCTGGCTCGGCAACGGCACCAATATGCCGATCACCGCCGATCAGTTGAAAGCCGTTCTCGGCAATACCGAAGTTCAGAATTTTGCCCGTCAGATGGGACTGCCGGTCGACGAGGTCCTCAAGCTGATGGCGCAATTTCTGCCGGAGATCGTCGACAAGGCGAGCCCGAACGGCGTATTGCAGCCGCACGCCTGACTCGAACATTTGCAGAGATATCAACCGCCAGGGAGAGAAAAATGAAAACGATTGTAATTGCTTTCGCCTCGTTGTGTTTCGCGAGCGCCGCGATGGCGCAAACGCCCGCACCGGCCGACGCCGCGGGCGCCACGTGCCAGTCTCAGGTGGCTCCCAAGAACCTGCATGGCGCCGCGCTGACAAGCTCCGCCAAGAAATGCTGCACCGATGCGGCAACGGCCGCGAAGCTGCACGGTGCCGCGGCAACGAGCTTCATCAAGAAGTGCACGACCGACGCGACCGCTGCTCCCAAGACCTGATCCCTGGCGCGTCGTCGGTATTCCGAAGCGGCGATGTCCGCGATTCTTGACCGTGGATTATGCGGTGCCGGATTGCTGGTGGGCGGTAGAGGGATCGAACCTCTGACCCCTTCCATGTCAAGGAAGTGCTCTTCCGCTGAGCTAACCGCCCGGCCAGTGCGGACGGTTTAGCGTCGCGCCGCCGGTGGGGTCAAGCCCGCGCCGGAAACGCTGATTTACGCTCAATAGACCGCGCGGCCGCCGGAAATATCGAACACGGCGCCGGTCGAGAACGAACAATCCTCCGACGACAGCCACGCGATCATCGCCGCCAGTTCGTCGACCGTCACAAAGCGGTTCATCGGGATTTTGGACAGCATGTAGTCGATGTGCTGTTGCGTCATCTGGCCGAACATTTCGGTCTTGGCTGCGGCAGGCGTGATGCAATTCACCAGGACGCCTTTGGTCGCCAGCTCCTTGGCGAGCGACTTGGTCAATCCGATGAGGCCCGCCTTCGACGCCGAATAGTGCGAGGCGTTCGGATTGCCGTCCTTGCCGGCGATGGACGAGACGTTGACGATCCGCCCATAGCCCGCCTTGACCATGTGCGGCACGATGGCGTGGCACGTCAGATAGGGCGCGACGAGATTGACCTCGATCACGCGCCGCCAGACTTCGGGCTTGAGCTCCCAAAGCGGCGCATTGCCGCCGGTGATGCCGGCATTGTTGACGAGGATGTCGATCTTGCCGGCGTCGCGGACCAGCGCATCGGCGGCCTTTTTGACGTCGGTCTCGTCGGTCAATTCGACCACGGCGGTGTAGACGCGCCCGCCGTGAGTCAGCGACCCGGCCGCCTTGGCGAGCGCCGCCGCA